>UMDQ01008262.1_pt1 | contig 142638 bp, 111 predicted proteins | sample 1964531 | NCBI WGS metagenome assembly UMDQ01 (sample SAMEA4835998, study PRJEB28245) | human gut metagenome | biome: gut microbiome; material: fecal sample | place: Denmark | collected 2008
TTTTATGATCGGTCAAAATCGGCATTAGCCGATTTCCCCTTTTTATATAACCAAATATTACAAATTTTTACAAAAAATAATTGACAATCAATAAAGATTTGATAAAATACTTACATGACACGAATTTACATAAATTGTAATATAAGGAGAAAATATGAATAACAACGAGGGAAGTTTTAATGACGAAGAGTTAAGAAAAAGAGCAGCTAGCAATGAGGAATTAAATATACGCTTAACAAATAATTATGCCTTTCAAAAAATATTTAAAAATGAAGAAATTGTAAAAGGATTTTTAATGGCATTATTGCATTTGAAAGAAACAGATATTGAAACGTTAGAAGTTGCAGATCCATTTGTGGAAGGTGAAGTTAAAGAGGAAAAAGAGGGAATTTTAGATGTAAAGATGGTATTAAACGGTGGCAAAAAGATTAACATTGAAATGCAAAATACATATCAGGAAGATTGGGCAGAGCGAAGCTTATTTTATAATTGCAGAATGTTTACAGAAGGATTGAAAAAAGGGGAGTCATATTATGAACTTCCACCATGTATTCATGTAGGAATTCTTGATTTTAATTATCTAAAAAGTCCTGGGTTTTATCATAGAATTTTACTGCAAGACGATAAAACAGGTGAATTGTACAGTAGTAAATTTCAATTCCATGTGATAGAATTAAGTAAATTAAAAAGTACAAAAGGAAAGGCAAGGAAGCAAGAATTATATCGATGGGCAAAATTAATTTCAGCCAGTACTTGGGAAGAAGTCAGAGAAGAATCTGAAGGAAATCATTACATGGAAAAGGTGAGGGATGAAATGATTAAGATGAGTCGAGATGAGAGTGAAAGATATTTATATCTGAGAGAACAAATGGCAATCAGGGATAAGGAAAGCCAGTTGCGAAGCGCGGAAAATCGTGGGAGACGAGAAGGAAGAGAAGAAGGAAGAAAAGAAGGAAGAAAACAGGGAGAAATTTTAAAATTAATAACGATGGTAAAGAAAAAGATTGAAAATGGCGATTCTATAGCGAAGATAGCAGATGATTTGTTAGAAGATGCAGATGTGATTGAGAAAATCTATGATATCGTAAAGGAAAATCCAGAGAAGACCAGAGAGGAGATTTGTGAAATTTTAATGAATCAAAAAATATAATCAGAAAATTCTTGACAAATAAAAAATCGACTCATATAATATAAACAAATATTTAACAAGTTAAAGTGATAAATCCGATGAACAAAAGTAAGTAGCTCATCAAACAGTCTTACAGAGAGTGACCGGTTGCTGGAAGGTCATAGATATGTGATAAGCGAATGGATTTGTGAGGAGCACAGAGAACTGTTTATGAAACTTAGTAACTGTCGCCGTTATCCCACGTTACGGGAACGAGATATAAAAGCTTTTTATTATCGAACAAAGCGGAGTATCTTAAGTGAGGAGAGATATTTTCTAAGATATTTTAACAAGAAGAGAAGATCAGAAGATATTTCTTGAATATGGGTGGCACCACGGTCTATCGTCCCTAGTAGTAGGAACGATGGGCCTTTTTTATTTCATAAATAAAAGAAAATGTACTGCTTATGCAAAACGGTCCTATCTATAAATCATAGTATACAGATATACAAACTATGAAAAATAAAACCACGGCGATAAATTTTGATCAGGAGGCAGATATGTTATATCCGACATTAAACAAAGTTGAAGAACTATTAAAAGAATATCAGATGGTACCTGTATTTTACGAAGTACTGGCAGATTATATGACACCGATCCGTATGTTCCAGGCACTGAGAAAAGAAGGAACGCCATGTTTCATGCTTGAGAGTGTGGAAAATAAAGATCAGTGGGGAAGATATTCCTTTATCGGGATCAATCCTAAGTCAGAGATCAAGATTTCAGGAAAAGAATTAGAAGTCAATGGAGTAAAGCAGGAAGAAGAATTCAAGATGAGTTACCTAAGTGATCTAATCGAGAAATATAAATCTCCAGTTATGGAAGATTATCCAAAATTAACTGGAGGATTGATCGGATATTTTGGATATGACATGATCCGTCAGGTGGAAAAGAAATTAACAAATGTACCAGAAGATGATCTGAAGATGCCAGAATGCCACTTATGCATGTACGATGAGATCATCGCATTCGATCATTTAGCAAACAAAGCTGTGATCATCCAGAACATCCACAAAGGTGATAATATCAAACAAAAATATGAAGAATTAGAAGATAAAGCAGAATTGATCCTTCACAAGATGGAACGTCCGGTATCACTTTCCAAAGATAGATTTACACCTGTGAAGACAGAAGTAACATCGAATCTTACAAAAGAACAATATGAAGCGAACGTAAAGAAAGCTAAAGAATATATCAAAGACGGTGACATTTTCCAGGTGGTCTTATCCCAGAGATTTGAGGTAGAGACAGATGTTGATCCATTTGATGTCTATCGATGCTTAAGAACATTAAACCCATCTCCATACCTTTACTTCTTTGATTTCATTGACTATCAGGTGGTTGGAGCTTCACCAGAGAAGTTAGTCAGTGTCTTAAATGGAATTGTAGCAACCAAACCGATCGCAGGAACGGTTCCAAGAGGAAAGACAAAAGAAGAAGATGATATGTTGGTAAGACAGTTAGTCAATGATCCAAAGGAAAGAGCAGAACATACGATGTTAGTTGATCTTGGAAGAAATGATGTCGGAAAAGTCAGTAAGTTTGGAACTGTAGAAGTAAAAAACTTTATGACCGTTGAAAAATATTCCAAAGTTACACATTTAGTCAGTGATGTACAGGGAGAATTAAGAGATGATGAAAATCCGATCAACGCACTGATGAGTGTTCTTCCGGCAGGAACATTATCCGGAGCACCAAAAGTAAGGGCCATGGAGATCATTGATGAGCTGGAAAATAAAAAACGAGGTGTTTACGGTGGAACCGTTGGATATCTTGGATTTGATGGAAATATTGATACCTGTATTGCAATCCGGACCGTCGTATTTAAAGATGGAAAAGGATATGTGCAGGCAGGAGCAGGAATCGTCAATGACTCTGTTCCAGAGAAAGAATTTATGGAGACAAAGAATAAAGCATTAGCCGTTGTAAATGCAGTGAAGGAGGCAGCAAGGTTATGATTTTAATGATAGATAATTACGATTCATTTACCTATAACGTATATCAGTACATTGGATCTTTGTATCCACAGATTCAGGTTGTAAGAAACGATGAAATAACGATTGATGAGATCAGAAACTTACAAAATCTAGAAGCACTTGTTATCTCACCAGGACCTGGATATCCAGACAGTGCAGGAATTTCAAAAGAAGCAATTAAAACATTCGGAAAAGAAATTCCAGTCTTGGGAATCTGTCTGGGACATCAGGCGATCGGAGAAGTATATGGCGGAAAAGTCGTTCCAGCAAAAGAATTGATGCATGGAAAAATGAGTGAGATCACAATCAATAACAAGAATCCTTTATTTGAAGGATTAGAAGATAAAATATATGCAGCAAGATATCATTCACTGATCATCGACGATGAGACATTTCCAGAAGATTTAAAAGTTATTGGAAGAGATGAAAAAGGACAGATCATGGCAGTATGTCATAAAGAATATGCAGTCTATGGAATTCAGTTCCATCCAGAATCGATCTTAACTGAAATGGGAATGAGGATCTTAGAAAACTTTTTAACAAACATCGCAGGAATCAGACTTGGAGATTTTAAAAAGGAGGAAACTATGAGCGCAGTCAATCAGGAAACATTAAAACCATTTTTAACAAAGATCGTGGAAGGAAATCATTTAACAGAAGAAGAAGCTTATAAGGCCATGGACTGCATCATGTCTGGAAATGCGACAGATGCTCAGATGGGAAGTTTCCTGACGGGTCTTCGTATGAATCATGAAACACCAGAAGAGATCACAGGATTTGCCAAAGTGATGAGAGCAAAAGCAGCGATCGTGCCAGAAGAAACAGAAGCGATCGATATCGTAGGAACTGGAGGAGACCTTGCAAACAGCTTTAATATTTCCACAACATCTGCATTTGTCATTGCAGCAGCAGGAGCAAAAGTTGCGAAACATGGAAATAGAAGTGTATCCTCAAAAAGTGGTGCAGCCGATGTCTTAGAAGCATTAGGAGCAAAAATCGGATTAACACCAGAAGAAAGCAAGAAATGTTTGGATAAAGTTGGAGCAGCCTTCTTATTTGCACAGACACATCACGGATCTATGAAATATGCCGGACCAGTCAGAGCACAGCTTGGGGTAAGATCTGTATTTAATATCTTAGGACCTTTAGCAAACCCAGCAATGACAAACTACATCGTTCTCGGTGTTTATGAAAAAGAGCTGGTTCGTCCGATGGCAGATGTTATGAAGAATCTTGGAGTTAAAAGAGCCCTGATCGTATATGGAGATGACGGATTAGATGAAATCTCAATCTCATCCACAACAAGTGTCTGTGAGATTAATGGAGATGAGATCAAAGAATATACGATCGATCCAGAAGAATTAGGATTAACACTTGCCAAGAAAGAAGATATTGTTGGTGGAACAGCAGATGAAAATGCGATCATTACAAAAGATATCCTAACTGGAAAAGAACAGGGAGCAAAACGAGACATCGTTTTATTAAATGCAGGAGCAGCCCTTTATACGATCGGAAAAGCAGAGACGATCAAAGATGGAGTGAAACTGGCAGCCGAGATGATCGATTCTGGAAAGGCAAATGAGAAATTAGAACAGTTTATTGCATACACAAATGTAAAATAAATGAGGTGGAACATGATCTTAGATGATATCGTAGAAAAAAGAAAAGAACAATTACAAAGAGAAAAAGACAATATCGAGCCGCAGGATATGAAAGAGATGGCATTAAATTCTAAGAATAAAAATCATGGATTTAAAGAGGCCTTAAAGAAATCTGGATTATCCGTGATCTCAGAAGTTAAAAAAGCGTCTCCATCCAAAGGTGTGATCGCAGAAGATTTTCGCCCAGTAGAGATAGCCATTGCCTATGAAGATGCAGGGGCAGCAGCCATTTCCTGCTTGACTGAAGAACATTATTTTAAAGGTGGCAGCAAATATTTTGCGGATATCAGAGCTAAGGTAGATATCCCAATGTTAAGAAAAGATTTTATTTTCGATGAATATCAGATTTATGAAGCAAAAGTCTTAGGAGCCGATGCAATCCTTCTGATCGCAGCAATTCTTTCTGAAGAAAAGATAAAGGAATTTTATGATCTGGCAAAAAGCTTAGAGATTGATTGTCTGGTAGAAGTTCATAACGAAAAAGAATTAAAGAAAGTCGTTGCATGTGGATGCGATATTATCGGAATCAATAATCGGAATTTAAAAACATTTGATGTTGATCTAAATACAACAAGTAAACTTGCTCCACTTATTCCATACGAAGCAGTATTAGTTTCCGAAAGTGGAATGAAGGATGAAAATGATATGAAAAATGTCAAAGAGCAAGGAGCCGAAGCAGTTTTGATCGGTGAAACATTTATGAGATCCGATAACATCAAAGAAACAATGAAACAGTTACGGAGCTGCCTATGATACAAAATCAGATCAAAGAACAAAGTCTGAAAGTGAAGATGTGCGGCATGCGCAGAAAAGAAGATATCGCATATGCAAATGAAGTAAAACCAGATGCAATTGGATATATTTTCTTTTCAAAAAGCAAGCGTTATGTCACAGGCCAGCAGGCAAGAGAACTTGATCAAAACTTAGATCAAAAGATCTTAAGTGTCGGAGTATTCGTCAATGAAACAATTGAGAAAGTTACAGAAATCGCCAATGAAGTTCCATTAGACGTGATCCAGTTACATGGCGATGAAGATGTTATTTATATTGAACAGTTAAGACAGCAGACAGATAAAGAAATCTGGAAAGCGGTCAGAGTGAAAGATACAAAAGACATCAAGGAAGCCCAACAGCTTCCAGTTGATAAATTATTACTGGATACATTTACAGAAGGAAAAGATATGTATGGAGGTACCGGAAAAGTAATGAATTACGACCTGATTCCAAAAGAAGGAATCAGAAAACCATTTTTCATTGCAGGCGGGCTTCACAGTAAAAATATAAAAGAAATCACAGAAAAAGTTCATCCATACGGAATTGATATTTCCAGTGGAATTGAAACGGATGGATACAAAGATTTGAAAAAAATGAAAGAAATCATGCAGATAATAGGAGGAAGACATGAATAAAATAGGAAGATTTGGAGAGTACGGTGGACAGTATGTACCAGAAATTGTAATGAACGCGGTAAACGAGTTAAATGAGGCTTATGAAATATACAAAAATGACCCAGAATTCTTAGCCCAATTACGTCAGTTATACAGAGATTACGCAAACCGTCCATCTCTTTTATACTACGCAGAGAAGATGACAAAAGATCTTGGAGGGGCAAAAGTATATTTAAAACGAGAAGATTTGAACCATACAGGTGCCCATAAGATCAACAATGTATTAGGTCAGATCTTACTTGCAAAGAGAATGGGGAAAAAAAGAATCATCGCAGAGACAGGTGCAGGACAGCACGGAGTTGCTACAGCGACTGTTGCAGCATTATTTGATATGGAATGTGTTGTATATATGGGAGCAGAAGACGTGGAACGCCAGAGTCTGAATGCATACCGTATGGAACTTCTTGGAGCGAAAGTTCATGCTGTAGAGAGTGGAACAAGAACTTTAAAAGATGCCATTAACGAGGCAATGAGAGACTGGGCTACAAATATTGAGACAACATTTTACTGCATCGGTTCTGTTATGGGACCTCATCCATATCCAACGATGGTTCGTGATTTCCAGAAGATCATCGGAGAAGAGACAAAAGAACAGATGAAAGAAATCGAAGGAAAACTTCCAGATGCTGTATTTGCTTGTGTAGGAGGCGGATCGAATGCAATGGGAATGTTTTATGACTTTATCCCAGATGAAAGTGTCAGACTGATCGGGGCAGAAGCAGCTGGAAGAGGGATTGATACATTAGATCATGCAGCAACGATCGCAAAAGGAAGTAAAGGTATTTTTCATGGAATGAAGAGTTTGTTTTTACAGAACGAAGAAGGCCAGATCGATCCTGTATACTCTATTTCAGCAGGACTTGATTATCCGGGAATCGGACCAGAACATGCATATCTTCATGAAATCGGAAGAGCAGAATATGTGAGTATCACAGATGAACAGGCAGTCAAAGCCTTTGAATATTTATCCAAAACAGAAGGAGTGATCCCAGCGATCGAATCATCTCATGCAGTTGCAGCGGCAATGGAGATCGTTCCAACAATGAGTAAAGACCAGTCAGTCGTTATCTGTCTGTCTGGCCGTGGAGACAAAGATGTTTATCAGGTAGCAAGATACAGAGGAGTGCAGTTAGATGAAAATTAGAGAGACATTTGAGAATAGAAAAAAGAATGGGCAAAAAGCATTAGTAACTTATATCGTATCTGGAGATTATGGGTACGAAACAACAAAAGAAAATATCAGAGCTATGGTAAAAGCAGGAGCAGATGTGATCGAGATCGGCATTCCATTCTCAGATCCGATCGCTGAGGGTGTTGTCATTCAGGAAGCCAGCCAGCATTCACTTGCAGGTGGTACAACACTAAAGGGGATCTTTCAGATGGTAAAAGAATTAAGAGAAGAGATCAAAGAAACACCATTTGTCATGATGATGTATCTCAATACGATCTATCGTTTTGGAACCGAAAGATTCTTTGATCTTTGTAATGAATGTGGGATTCAGGGTGTCATCGTGCCTGATATGCCATACGAAGAAAAAGACGAGATTCAGGGCGTGGCAACAGCTCATGGAGTTGACAATATCAGTCTTGTAACACCGACATCTCATGATCGTATCGCAATGATCGCAAAAGAAGCAGAAGGATTCTTATACTGTGTATCCTCCATCGGAGTTACAGGAACAAGAAGTGAATTTACAACAGATTTTGATGAATTCTTCGGTGTGATCAAGAAGAATGCAACAATTCCTTGTGCAGTGGGATTTGGTATTTCAGGACCAGAACAGGCAAAGAAAATGAGTACATACTGTGATGGTGTCATTGTCGGAAGTGCGATCGTCAAATTGATCAGTCAATATGGTAAAGAAAGTTCTGAAAAGGTTTATGAGTTTACAAAGAACTTAAGAGATGCATTAGATGAATAAAATGATCGTCAAATGATATTACGTGAAAATTACAGCAGTCAGCGAGGGTTGTTGTAATTTTCTGCATTTTTTTGTAAAATAAAACTAATGGCAAAGAAAGGAAGAGACAGATCATGTTATCAAAAGAAGTAGTAGAATTATCGAAACAGCATTCTATTATCCGTGATATTTTCGAATATGGAATGAAGAGAGCAAAAGAAGTCGGAGCAGAAAATGTATTTGATTTCAGTATCGGGAATCCAAGTGTTCCAGCACCAAAAGAAATTGATGAGACAGCACTTCGCCTGTTAAAAACAGCAGATCCAGTGGATATTCATGGATATACAAGCAATGCTGGAGTACTGGAAGTAAGAGAAAACATTGCCAAGTCTTTAAATAAAAGATTTGATACAAATTATACAGCAGCGAATATTTTTATGACGATCGGAGCGGCAGCAGCCCTTGGTATCTGCTTTAAGACATTAGTTGATGGGCCAGAAGATGAAGTTATAACATTCGCACCACATTTCCCAGAATATGCAGTATATGCACAGGGAGCAGGATGCAGATTAAAGGTCATTTCTGCAGATACCAGAGCATTCCAGATTAATTTCGAAGAATTAGAAGAAACGATCAATGAGCATACCAAAGCAATCTTGATCAACTCTCCAAACAACCCATCCGGAGTTGTTTATTCCAGAGAGACGATTGAGAAATTAGCTGCATTATTAGAGAAGAAACAAAAAGAATATGGACACAGCATTTACATCATTTCCGATGAACCATACAGAGAGATCGCGTATGATGGATTTGAAGTGCCATATGTTCCACATTTTTATAACAATACATTAGTAGCATATTCTTTTAGTAAATCCTTATCACTGCCGGGAGAACGTATCGGTTATATCGTAGCACCAAATGAAGCAGAAGATTTTGAACAGTTACTTCCAGCGTTTATCGCATCTGCACGTTTACTTTCTTATGTCTGTGTGCCAACCTTATATCAGAAAGTCGTTGGAGAATGTGTAGATTTAACTTCTGATCTTTCAATCTATCAGAAGAACAAAGATTTATTCTATAATGCATTAGTGGATATGGGATATGAATGTGTAGAACCAGGTGGAGCTTTCTATTTATTCCCGAAAGCATTAGAAGAAGATGCCAATGCATTTTGCGAGAAGGCGAAAGAATATGATCTGTTGATCGTACCTGGGGACAGCTTTGGATGCCCAGGATATGTGCGTATTTCTTACTGTGTACCAACAGAACGTATCGAAAAAGCTCTTCCATTATTTAAGAAACTGATCGATGACTATCGCAAATAAGCCAATATAGATAAAGGAGACTTTCAATGAACAGCTGGAGAGACAATGTACGAAAAGTAGAACCTTACACACCGGGTGAACAGCCAAAAGAAGAAGGTGTGATCAAGTTAAATACAAATGAAAACCCTTATCCGCCATCCGATAAGATCAAGGAAGCGATGAGTGGGATCAAGAATCTGCGCAAATATCCTGATCCTGCAGCAACTAAATTGGTAGAAGCGATCGCTTCTTATCATGGATTTGATAAAGAAGAAGTATTTGTCGGAGTTGGATCTGATGATGTGCTTGCCGTTGCATTTATGACATTTTTTAACGGTAAGAAACCAATCTTCTTCCCAGATATCACATATTCCTTCTATCCTGTATGGGCAGAATTATTCGGAATACCATACGAGAAGAAAGCAGTCAATGATGCATTTGAGATTCAGAAAGAAGATTATTATGCTGAAAATGGTGGGGTGGTATTCCCAAATCCTAATGCACCAACAGGCGCATTTTTATCTTTAGAGGTTGTGGAAGATATCATCCAACACAATCAGGATGTTGTTGTGATCGTTGATGAAGCCTATATTGATTTTGGCGGCGACACAGCGAAAGAACTGACAAGAAAATATGATAACGTTTTAGTCGTTCAGACATATTCCAAGTCAAGATCTTTAGCAGGACTTCGTATCGGATATGCGATCGGTAACAAGGAACTGATCAAGGCAATGAATGATGTGAAATATTCCTACAACTCTTATACGATGAATGAGCCATCTATTGTTCTTGGAACAGCTGTCTTAGAAGATGAAGAATATTTCCAGGAGACAAGAAATAAGATCATTGATACAAGAGAATGGTTCCAGATTGAGATGAGAAAGATCGGATTTAGTTTTGCAGATTCCAAAGCAAACTTTATCTTTGCAACACATGAAAGCGTACCTGCCAAAGAGATTTTTGAAGCAGCGAAGAAAGCAAAGATTTATGTCCGTTATTTTGATCAGCCAAGAATCAATAATTATTTAAGGATTACGATCGGTACGAGAGAAGAAATGGAAACATTACTTGATTTCTTAAAAGAATTTACAGCAACAAAATAGAGATTGAATAAAAAAAAGAAATTTTGAAAAATAAATTTCTTTTTTTATTGCAATCAACTGGAAAATATTGTATGATGATATGGAAATTATTTACATATGAAGACAAATGAGGGAAACAAATAAAATGGGGTTATGGCATGCGTTTTCATCCACAGAAAAGGAGAAGACCATGTTGAATGAGAAAGAATTTTATCAGTATGTAGAAGCGAATATTTTAAACTATCTTCCAGAGATGGAAGGAAAGAAAGTTATGGTGCAGAGGGTTAAGAGGAATAATCAGATATCGATGATGGGGTTGTCGATCGGAGAGACCAAGAATTATCTGGTACCAGTGTTGTATCTGGAGATATTTTATCGAAATTATTTAAGGGGACAGGAATTATCAGATACGATGAAAGATATCGCCAGAATTTATCGAGGACATCAGGTTGGATTTTATCTGGATGAGGATAAAGTTTCAGATTATGAGCATATTAAGAAGAATCTGTTTTATCGTGTGGTTAATTATGAGAAGAATAAAGAGATGTTAAAGTATACACCATACGAGCGGTTCTTAGATCTGGCAGTTACATATCGTTGGGCAGCATACCGGAATCATGACGGGATGGCGAGTGCATTAGTGAGGAACAAAGAGTTGCTGTTATGGGGTGTGACAAAGGAACAGATGATGAAGGATGCAAAGGAGAACACGGAGAAGATCTTCCCACCAGTGATGCGCAAGATTCAGTCTGTGATACCAGTAAAGATCACGGATATGGAGATTCCATTGTTTGTATTATCAAATGGAGATTATATGAATGGAGCATCCGTCATGCTTTATAAAGATCCACTGAGAGATTTCGCGAATTATATGGGGCATGATCTTTATATTCTTCCAAGCAGTATTCATGAAGTGATCCTTTTACTGGATGATGAATATGTGCAAAGTTCAGAGGAACTACGAGAAATGGTTAGAGAGACAAACCGTATGGTTGTGGATCAGGAAGAAGTTTTATCAGATCACATATATCATTACGACAGAGAGAAAGATGAGATTAGAATTGCCAAGTAATAATTTGTAACGTATAATAGTTCATTAAGAGATGGAAAATGGTATGAAAATTCAAGAATATACTAATTACATCAGGGAGTGAAAAAATTATGAAACGTTGGGAAATTTATCTGGATATTATCATGGAACTGTTGGTCATATTAGCAGGTGCATTGCTTTTGATCTTTGTATTACCAAAATCAATCGTATTTTTATGGCCATTTGTAGCAGGATGGATTATTTCAATGATGGCCCACCCAGTGATCGAATATCTGGAGAAGAAGGTAAAATTACCGAAGAAGTTCGGTTCTGCGATCTTGATCGCGGCAGTTATCACAGGAATTATAGTGGTTCTTTATTTTGCAGTCAGAGGTATCGCACTGCAGGTCATCGGATTTATACAGGATGCACCAGATATCCGTCATGAGATCATGAGACAAGGAATGATCTTTCAGAAGAAGATAGAGCAATTTTTAAGTATTCTTCCACCATCTTTTGGAAAACAGTTTGATCAGTGGAGCGGATCGATCGGAGAGCTTTTCAAGAAAGCGGCATCTTCTGCAGGAGATTATGGGGTAGCACATGCAGGTGGTGTTGCAAAGGGTGTGACAAGCGGTCTGTTAGGGCTTGTTGTTATGTTATTTGCAGCTTATATGTTTTCACTGGAACGGGAAAAACTCATAGCATGGTATGAAAAATGTATTCCAGGATTTGTGAAGCATAAGATCAATGTATTTATGAAGAACTCAGTTGGAGTCTTAGTAAGTTACTGCCTTGCGCAGTTAAAGATCATGATAGTGATCATAGCGATCCTTTGGATCGGATTTTTTATTGCAGGGATTGGACATTCTTTTATCTATTCGGTATTAGTAGGAATTGTCGATATATTTCCAATCCTTGGAACAGGGACTGTGATCATTCCATGGGCAATATTTAAGCTGATCACAGGAGATATCAAAACAGCAGTTATCTTACTGATCATTTATGCGATCTGTCTGGTATTGAAACAGGTCTTGCAGCCAAAGATGATGGGAGACAGTATGGGAATCTCAGCACTGACAACGATCTTTTTGATCTACGTTGGTCTGAAATTCGGAGGATTAGGAGGAATGTTATTAGCCCTGATCCTTGGAATGTTTGTGATCAATTTATACCGATTAGGAGTGTTTGACCGTAAGATTGCATTTTTTAAACGAAGATTTGAGATGCTTACGATCAACAGTGAGGAAGAAGAAAAGGAGAACAAGAAAGAATGAGTTATGCAGATCAGGTATTTATATCTATGTGCGAAGATATTTTAGAGAATGGAACTAGTACAGAGGGAGAGAAAGTCCGTCCGCACTGGCCAGATGGAGAGTCTGCCTATACGATTAAACAGTTTGGTGTTGTAAATCGTTACGATCTGTCCAAAGAATTTCCAGCATTGACTTTAAGAAAGACATATATTAAGTCAGCTATTGATGAATTATTATGGATCTGGCAGAAGAAATCAAATAATGTAAATGATCTGAAGAGTCATATCTGGGATGAATGGGCAGATGAAGATGGTTCGATTGGAAAGGCTTATGGATATCAGATGGGTGTAAAGCACCAATACAAAGAAGGAATGATGGATCAGGTAGATCGTGTGATCTATGATCTGAAACACAACCCATACAGTAGAAGGATCATGACAAATATTTATGTCCACCAAGATCTTCATGAGATGAATCTTTATCCATGTGCGTATAGTGTGACATTTAATGTAACAAAGAAACCAGGACATGATAAGCTCACATTGAATGCAATCTTGAACCAGCGTTCTCAGGATATTTTAGCAGCAAATAACTGGAATGTTGTACAGTATGCAGCATTAGTTTATATGATGGCACAAGTATGTGATATGGAACCAGGAGAGTTAGTTCATGTGATCGCAGATGCACATATTTATGATCGCCATATTCCAATCATCAAAGACATGATCAAACGAGAGACATATCCTGCACCGAAAGTAACGCTTAATCCAGAAGTCAAAGATTTCTATGAATTCACAACAGATGACTTTAAGATCGAAGACTATCAGGCAGGAGAACAGATCAAAGATATTCCAATTGCAATATAAGAAGGAGAAGATAAGATGAATCTTATTGTAAATGCAGATAAGAACTGGGGAATTGGAAAGAACAATGAACTTTTAGTCCATATTCCAAATGATATGAAGATGTTTCGTCAGATGACAACAGGAAAAGTCGTTGTCATGGGAAGAAAAACATTAGAAAGCTTTCCAAATGGAATGCCGCTTCCAAAGAGAACGAATATTGTATTAACACATGATAAAGACTACGATGCAAAAGGAGCGATCGTAGTTGGAAGTAAAGAAGAATTGTTAGATGAGCTGGAAGAATATAAGGATGAAGATATTTTTATCATCGGTGGAGAAAGCATTTACCGCATGATGCTTCCTTATTGTGATACAGCTTATGTTACAAGAACAGACTTCGCATATGATGCAGATACTTATTTTCCAGATCTGGATGAGATGCCAGAGTGGAAACTTGTGAAAGAGAGTGAAGAAGAGACTTACTTTGATATTGAGTATCAGTTTCTTGTATATCAAAAATAATTCACTCTTTCAATGAATATTTTAAATCATAATTGCCCAGTGACCCATTCGCATTCGGATTCTCACGCAGCTGTACTAAGTTCGTGACAGGTCTTACGACCAGCCACTCACTAAGTGCAGGCGTGTTCATACGGTCACTGGGCAATTATGATTTAAAATATTCTTTATACAGGAGGATATTGAATTGTTGTTTTGAAATGCTTCAAGGTATGGAGTGTGGGGCTTTGGAATATATGTTATAATGAAACCGATTAAGATAAATGATTGAAGTTTTGGAAAGGATGAGAATAAATGAATCGATCAAAATTGAAATTAACTACGATACTTGCATTGACAGCATTTACAGTTGCTGTGATTCCAGTTTGTTTACAGAGAAAATCTGCGAATGCAGCTTCGAAATATACTTATAAAAAAGGCTTTACTTATGAGAAGATTTCTCCGAATATTGAAAAGAGGATCACGGGAAAATCTTATCGAAAGAATAAGAATGTTAAATTGTCTGATTTAAGATATGTACAGGTTCTTCATTATGGTTTTGATGGGAAGGTAAAAGAGGGTGAGTTGATCGTTAACAAGAAGATCGCGAAGAAAACGGTCAAGGTCTTTTATGCTCTTTATCAGAAGAGGTACAGAATTGAGAGAATGAGACTGATCGATGATTATGGTGCGAATGATGAGAAGTCTATGGCTGCAAATAATACCTCTGCGTTTAATTATCGTGTGATCAGTGGAACAACAAAGCTGTCCAACCATTCTTATGGAATGGCTATCGATATCAATCCAAGGATCAATCCGTGGGTCAAAGGAAATAAGGTATCACCGGCAAATGGTAAGGTGTATAAACAGAGAAAGACGTCAAAATGTAAAGGAAAATATAAAAGATATATGATCCATAAGAATGACACAGCTTATAAGATCTTTAAGAAATATGGATTCAGCTGGGGTGGTGAGTGGAGAAGCTCTAAGGATTATCAGCATTTTGAAGTGAATAAATAGAAATGAATCAATAGTTGATCATCAAAAACCCGCTCTCGCTCGGATTCGCACGTAGCTGTACTAAGCTCTTGGCAGGTCTTGCGACCTACCACTCGCTAAGTGCAGACGAGCTCATACGGTTTTTGATGATCAACTATTGATTCTGGAAGGTTGTTGGCTATAACATGTATTGGTTTAAAGATTTAACATAATTGAACTGCGAATATATGTTTATCAATATATAATTAATAAAAGAAAGGAGGCAGTAGGAAGAGATGAAGAATCTAAATATTCCTGTTGGGATTTCGGATTTTGAGAGAATTCGAGAGTTGAATTATTATTATGTGGACAAGACCGGATTGATCAAGACGTTGTTACAGGGTGAGATGGATCAGGTGACGTTGATTACGCGGCCTAGACGGTTTGGAAAAACGATGGCGATGAATATGTTGAACAGTTTTTTGGATATCAGGAAAGATAGCAGACATTTGTTTAAAGGACTTGAGATATCTGATGAGGTCGAGATTTGTGAGAAATGGATGAATCAGTATCCGACATTATTTTTGTCTTTTAAGGATGTAGATGGAACTACATTTGAGAATGCGTTTAATTTTTTGAAATTTATTATATCTGAAGCATGTAAACAACATGTATACTTGTTGGATAGTGATGAGATAGATGAAGGGGATAAACTGGTATTTCAAAAATTAAAGACTTGTAGTGCAAGTATGATGGAAATTCAAAGTTGTATATTAAGAATTACCAATATGCTGAAAAGTTATTATAAAAAGCCAGTGATCCTTTTAATTGATGAATATGATGTTCCAATTGCAAAAGCAAGTAGTAATGGTTACTACAAAGAGATGTTAGAAATTATGAAAGGTTTGCTTAGTACAGCCTTAAAAGATAATTCCTCATTAAAGTTTGCAGTCATCACAGGATGCCTAAAGATTGCCAAAGAAAGTATTTTCACTGGAACAAATAACTTTGTATCAGATACGATTTCATCCACAAGATACAATGAATATTATGGATTTACACAACAGGATGTAGATAAGCTTTTAGCAGATGCGGAGATTGAAGAGAAAGCGGATCTGATTAAAGAATGGTATGATGGGTATAATTTTGGAGAGTTTGAAGTTTATTGTTCATGGGATGTCATGAATTATCTAAGAGATCTTCAAAATGATCTGAATGCAAGACCAGTCAGCTACTGGAAGAATACCAGTGATAATGCGATCATTCGCTCCTTTATTGATTATACAGGAGCTGCTATACGAAAAAAACTAGAAGTATTGATCGCAGGTGGAAGCATCTGCCAGAAAATAGAAGAAGACCTCACATATGATTATCTACATTCATCAGAAGATAATTTATGGAGTATTCTCTATCTTACTGGATATCTTACAAAAGTCGGAGAACGTGATAAGGATGGTCAGATAGAATTAAGAATTCCAAACAAAGAAGTAAAAGAAATTTTCGAATCAACCGTAAGGAAATGGTTTGAAGACAGTGCAAGAGTTACGAATCGGAAAGATTTATTTGATGCAGTGTGGAACAAAGATGCGGATAAGGCAACAAAAGAAATCAGCACATTACTGCGAATGACGATCAGTTATTATGATTATCGAGAAGATTTCTATCATGCATTTCTTGCAGGAATCTTTGCAGGAGCAGGTTATAGTGTAGAGTCGAATAGAGAGCATGGAGAAGGACGAAGTGATATTGTAATCTACAATGATGTAACAGGACAAGTTGCAGTATTTGAAGCAAAGTATTCAAGGAAATTAGAAGATTTGGAAAAAGACTGTCAAAAGGTGTTAGATCAGATCAACACAAAGATGTATGCAAAAGAGTTTGAAGATGCTTATGAGGAAGTATTGTGTTATGGAATTGCTTTTTATAAAAAGCGGTGTTTGGTGAAGAGTAAATAGAATAAGAAATGAAAAAAGCTCCACAAGGATGAACTTTGTGGGGCTTTTGTTGTATCTAAGATTTCAATTCAACTCCGCAATCCGACTAACTCCAACATAGATCTCACTGATCTTATACCAAGTAGGGTAATCAACAATCCCAGTCTGTGGCAGTCCAAAAATATTCTGGAATTTCCGAACAGCATTCGCAGTAGATTCTCCATAAACACCATCCACAGCGATCGTAGGCAGAGAAGGATAATCTTTAGCAATACGATTCAATTGTTGTTGTATTTGTCGAACCTTATCCCCGCTGCTTCCAATCGTCAGATCATATCCCGGCCAGGAAGAAGGAATTCCTGAAATCTGTTCTGCAGTATTGATGTACATACTCTCTCCATAATAATATCTCAGGATTTCAATCGGAGCATATCCCTGATCGCCTAAGTATTTAGAACCCCACTGCGTCATCCATTCCGGACAAGACACCTTCTTCCCATCACAATACTGCGTAAGGATCGGCTGTCTCACATTCGGACGAGACAGATAATCTGCAAAAATTTCATCAACGATCGTATTAATAGAATTATAAGTTGTCTTTCCAGGAATGAATTTATGATCATAAGCTGTAGAAGATGTGATTGTAAAATCATGCCCTTTATTTCTATACCATTCTGTATACACACGATTCAAAGTAAATGACATGATCGCAAGAATATTTGCTTCAAGCGTTGCCCTTGGCCAAGTGGAATAAATCTCACAGGCGGCAACATTTTTGATGTAATCTTTGTAGCGGACATAATAATTTTGCGCAGTTTTATCACCGACAGGACCATCATGAACAATAATATATTCAGGAATCACCACCCTGCTTAAAACGATCTCACCGCTTTCGTTGACTGGCTTGATCTCAGATTCCGCAATCTTGGGAGGATAATTACCCCATAATGTATGCGGACCGATCACGATCGGGTGTTCTTCTGTTGGAGTGTGGGTTTCTTCAGGAATCATGGAAACAGGCTGCAGGCCTTCCACACCAGAAAGAATCTGTGCACCTGAGATCGTGACAGGTTTATATTCATCAGAATGTATTTTTAGATTATATTCAGAATAAGGCTGATTTTCACTCGGAGACATGCTGTATTCCACGGGAGGAGCAGGGAGGTCAACGACAGGTGTCTGCCCATTTTCATCAGTAGATACAGTCTCAAGAACAGAATCAGGATCACCAGTATAAGAAATCTCGATCGTAGCGTTAGGGATCGGGACGGATCTTTGTCCTGAAGTTACCTGTATTTTTAACTGTCCATGATCGACAAGATTGTTAGTTTGTATTTCTGGCATAAAAATATCCTCGGAAGATCTTTTACTCTCACTATATGAGAAAATATGATATAATGTGCACAAGTAGTGTAAAAATGTATGCCAAAGAAATAAAGGAGGCCACTATGCAGAAAGATTTTATATATGAGAATTATCTAAAAATGCCAGATGATCTTGAATTTGAGCAGGCGATGAAAGTTTATGAAGAACTGTTAGAAGAGAATCTTGAAGAAGATGAGATCTATGACAAGTTATGGGATCATGCACTTCATTGTATGATCGATTATGGAAGCCTCCGCGCACATTGGAAGATCACACCGAAGACAGACAGAAGCAATGATGATAGGACAGTGATGCACGATAGCGTGATCCATTCTTTAGATGAATTGGCAGCATATACAAAAGAGCATGGCAAAGAAGCAAAATGGAGAGAAGAACTTGGATATCAAAGAAAAAGAATCGGAGATTTTGCATGTTATGTTTCTTTGATCTATGGAGTATTTGCAAGGTGAAATATGATGAGAGTGTCAAAAGTAAATTTTGCCAGATAAAACGATCAGTAAGGAGGACATTATAAGATGGCAAAGAAAGAACCAAAAACAAATGCAATGCGGATGCTTGAGAGAGCAAAGATCCCATTTGAAGTACATCGTTATGAATGTAAAGAATTTATTGATGGAATTACCATCGCAGATATGTTAAATGAACCATATGAAAGAGTATTTAAAACCCTCGTGACTGAAGGAAAAGGTGGAGGGTATTTTGTATTTGTCATTCCGATCGATCAGGAATTAGATCTTAAGAAAGCAGCGAAGGCAGCAGGTGAGAAGTCTGTGGAGATGATCCATGTCAAGGATATCAACAAGATCACAGGATATATCCGCGGTGGATGTACAGCAATCGGAATGAAGAAAGACTATCCAACAGTGCTCGATGAAAGCGCCAATGCACAGGAGAAGATTATTGTAAGCGGCGGTAAAAATGGAATCCAGATTGAACTTACGACCGAAGATTATTTAAAAGCCTGCAAGGGAAAAACGGCAGATATTACATTGAGGTAGGGAGTAGAAGTTATGATAGATGAAATCTTAAAATATAACAAAGAATTTGTAGAAGAAAAGAAGTATGAACAATACAAGACAAGTAAATATCCAGACAAGAAGATCGCAATTATCACTTGTATGGATACAAGACTGACAGAACTTTTGCCGGCAGCCCTTGGGATCAGGAATGGAGATGTGAAGATCATCAAGAATGCCGGTGGGGTAGTAAGCCATGCCTTCGGAAGTGTGGTACGAAGTGTTTTAGTCGGAATCTTTGAACTTGGAATAGAGGAAGTCATGGTCATTGGACATAGCGACTGTGGTGTACAGCATATTAATAGTGATATGATGATAAAACATATGATGGATCGAGGAGTCGATGAGGAGAAGATTGAGCTGATCCGTCATTGTGGTATTGATTTTGATACATGGTTGGAAGGATTTGACTGTGTGGAAAGTTCTGTAAAAGATTCTGTGGAAATGTTGAGAAAACATCCATTGATCCCAAAAGATGTGAAGATATCTGGATATGTGATGGATTCTGTGACAGGAGAGCTTCATGTTGTAGAGCCATAGAACAACTGCAGCATTATAAATGAGAGGGATAAAAGGTATGAAAAAGATATGGAAGATCATGATCTTATGTATGATCCTTTGTTTTTTCTGTGCTGGATGCAGCAATGATGATGAAATGATCAGTGAAGATCATCCAAAACCAACGACAGAAAAAAGAACAGAGATCATCAAGCAAAAGACAACACAAAAAAAGAATGAAGTAACGGTTGATCAGGAACAATCAAAACAACAGGAAGATCGTATAAAAATCGCAATTGATGCAGGACACCAAAAGAAACAGATGAGTGAAAAAGAAGCGATCGGACCTGGTTCTGATAAGACAAAACCGATGGTATCCTCAGGAACCGAAGGTGTTGTCACAAAACGAACAGAATATCAGGTGAATTTGGAAGTTTCGTTAAAGCTAAAAAGTGCATTGATCGCGAGAGGATATGATGTATATATGATTCGTGAGACGAATGATGTGTCACTCAGCAACAAAAAGCGTGCTCTTATGGCAAATGAAAGTGGTTCAGATATTTTATTAAGGATTCATTGCAATAGTGCAGATTCTCAGTCTGCAAATGGGGCGTTGACAATGAGTCCGACATTATCGAATCCATATTGCAGATCGATCGCGGCAGATAGTCAGGAACTCTCAGAATGTGTGGTAAGTACATTATGCAGAAGGACCGGGGCAGTGAACCGCGGTGTAACGCAGACAGATGAGATGACAGGGATCAACTGGAGTAAGATTCCAGTGACGATCGTTGAGATGGGATTTATGTCAAACCCGGAGGAAGACCAGAAGTTATCGGACAATCATTATCAATCAATGCTTGCAGAAGGAATTGCAGATGGTGTTGACCGGTATAACGAGAGAAGAGGAGAAAAGAATGAAGAAAAATGAATTATCGCGATCATCGTATCACTTGTGATCGTATCACTTGTCATGGGATTAATGAAAGCGATGGCAGAAGCGGATATCAATTGGTTTCAGAGCTGTCAGATCGCAGGAATGAGATCTTTGGGATTAAGCCTAGGATGGATTCTTGGAATTTTAGGATTGTTTTTAGGAATGTATCAGTTCGCGATTCTGATCATTGTAGTTGGAGGAGTCCTTGGGATGATCTATATGGTCGTTGCAATGATGAGTTATCCGAATACGAAGAAAGATATGATCGCGTATGTTGTGTTGATCACTATATTGGTTGCAACATTTATATCATATTTTGTTTTGAAGGAGTTTGTTTTATCATCACTGATTAACAATGGCGGGTCTACAACCAATTTTTTAAATAATATTTTATGATATAAGTGACAGAAGTATAAAGACAAAGATATTAGGAGGAAATATTAAGAACCTAAAATAATTAACAAATGTGATTAAATGTATTTAAATATACTCAAAGGAGAGTGCTATAATGAATACATCAAATATCACAAATTATAAGCCAAAAGATTTTGCTGAATTTTTAGGTGTATCTGTTAAGACATTACAACGTTGGGACAGAGAAGGAACTCTAAAAGCAAACCGAACTCCAACTAATAGACGCTATTACACTTATGACCAGTATCTACAATTTAAAGGTATAAATACTGAAAATGATAAGCGTCATGTAGTTATTTATGCTAGAGTGTCTACAAGAAATCAAAAAGATGATTTACTAAATCAAGTTGCATTTTTAAGACAGTTTTGTAACGCAAAAGGAATTATTGTAGACCAGTGTATTGAAGATTATGGAAGTGGTCTTAATTACAACCGTAAAAAGTGGAACAAATTATTAGATGAAGTAATGGAACAAAAAATTAAAAACATAATAGTAACCCATAAAGATAGATTTATTAGATTTGGTTATGATTGGTTTGAAAAATTCTGTATGAAGTTTAATACGACTATAGTGGTAGTAAACAATGAGGAACTATCACCACAAGAAGAACTTGTGCAGGATATTGTTTCAATACTCCATGTGTTCTCTTGTAGGCTGTATGGGCTTCGTAAGTATAAAAAACAAATAGAAAGGGATGAGGAAATTGCTAAAGAGCTTCAAGACAGAAATAAATCCAACAGAGGAGCAGAAAGCCAAAATTCGTAAAACAATAGGAACTTGTAGATATATTTACAACTTCTACCTTGCTCATAATAAAGAGCTTTATAATAAAGGCGAAAAGTTTATGAGCAGTAACCAATTTAGAGTATGGCTTAACAATGAGTATCTTCCAAAGCATCCAGAATGTTTTTGGATTAAGGAAGCTTATTCAAAAGCAGTAACACAAGCAGTAAATAATGGACAAGCCGCATTTATAAGATTTTTTAAACATCAGAGTAGTTTCCCTAGATTCAAAAAGAAGAATAGATCTGATGTGAAAATGTATTTTGTAAAGAACAATCCAAAAGATTGCCGTTGTCAAAGACACAGGATCAATATTCCATCACTTGGTTGGGTTCGCATTAAAGAAAAAGGATATATTCCAACAACAAAAGATGGATATGTAATTAAAAGCGGTCATGTGTCAATAAAAGCTGGTAGATACTATGTTTCAGCTCTTGTAGAAATTCCAAATAACAAGATAGCTAATAGTTTCAATGAAGGAATTGGTATCGACCTAGGGATAAAGGATTTTGCCATTGTTTCCAATGGTAAAATTTATAAGAACATTAATAGATCAGTAAGATTAAAAAAACTTGGAAAACAACTTATTCGAGAACAGAAAAATCTTTCTCGAAAGTATGAAAATTTAAAGAAAGGAGAATCTACTCAAAAAGCAAATATACAAAAACAGAGGCTTAAAGTACAGAAACTTCATCATAAAATTGATAACATTCGTACGGATCACATCAATAAAACAATCGCAGAGATAGTGAAAACCAAACCATCTTATATAACGATAGAAGATTTAAATATATCAGGAATGATGAAGAACAAACATCTTTCAAAGGCAGTTGCTTCGCAGAAGTTTTATGAATTCAGAATAAAGCTTCAGGCGAAATGCAATGAAAACGGAATTGAACTTCGAGTTGTAGACAGATGGTATCCATCATCTAAAACCTGTCACTGTTGCGGAGCAATCAAGAAAGATTTAAAACTTTCAGATAGAATTTTCAAATGTGATTGTGGTTATAGCGAAGATAGAGATTTCAATGCTGCACTTAATTTGAGAGATGCTACGACTTACAAAATTGCATAAATAAATGCAAACGTAGGTATGTACCGAAGGCTATTTCGGGAATTTACGACTATGGAGTGTACAAGAACTTGTGAGTAGATATGATTTCGGTCAATCCAAAGCATACACGATGAAGTAGTAAGTAGAACTCGTGAGAGTCTACATTATCTCGATGTGAGTATGTTTAATCACATTTTGAGTAGCAGACAGACATGATACCAAAAGACCCAGTGATGTTATTAAGCTACATCAATACACAATTACGAGATTTTTATGATTCATATGAAGACCTTTGTAAGTCACTCGATCTCGATCAAAATGAAGTAAAACAAAAGCTTTCCATGATCGGATACGAATATGATGAATCATTAAATCAGTTTAAGTAGCAGACTAGTCGAATCAATGAAAATATGTTAAAATTGTACGTAAAGGAGAACATATTTATGGAGTTGATTCGGTTAGAAAATGTAAAGAAAATATATCAGACAGGAGAGGTGATCACCAAAGCCGTAGATGGGATCGATTTTACGGTGGATCAGGGTGAGTTCGCCTTGATCATTGGCGCCAGTGGTGCAGGAAAAACTACCGTTTTGAACATTTTAGGAGGTATGGATACTGCGACCAGTGGCGCTGTTTATATTGATGGAGAAGATATCTCCAAATGGAATAAAAAACAACTGACAGGATATCGAAGAGATGACATAGGATTTGTATTTCAGTTTTACAATCTGGTGCCCAATCTTACTGCAACAGAGAATGTAGAATTGGCACTTCAGATCAGTAAGAATCCTCTGAAAGCAGAAGAAGTATTAAAAGATGTGGGACTTGGACACCGTCTAAATAATTTCCCTGCGCAGTTATCTGGTGGGGAACAGCAGAGAGTTTCTATTGCACGTGCATTGGCAAAGAATCCAAAGATCTTGCTCTGTGATGAGCCAACTGGTGCCCTGGATTATCAGACAGGAAAATCTATTTTAAAATTATTGCAGGATACCTGTCACAAGAAAGGAAAAACAGTGGTTGTGATCACACATAACCTTGCGATCGCACCGATGGCAGACCGTGTGATCGAGATGAAGAACGGAAAGATCAGCAATATTACGATAAACGAACACCCTCAGCCGGTGGAGACGATTGAATGGTAGGAAATGCGTATGAAGAAAACGGCATTACATAAAGATATATACAGAACGATCACAGGAACCCTTCCGAGATTTTTATCAATCTTTTTTATCGTTGTACTGGGCGTTGCATTCTATTCAGGAATCCGTGTGACACAAAAAGATATGCATATCACAGCAGACCACCAGTTTGATGGAAGTCGGCTGATGGATGTCAAAGTCATGGGAACACTTGGGATTTCAGAAGAGAATCTGACAGCCCTTCGGAAGTTAAAAAATGTGCAGTCGGTCGAAGGAGGACATTCTGTAGATGTGATCGCAAGGAAGCAGGGAAGTGACGAAGAACATGCAATCAAAGTTATGGGGAAGACTGATAAATTAAACCAGATAACGATCATAGATGGAAAACTTCCACAAGCATCGGGAGAATGTCTGGTAGATGAATGGTATGCCCAGCAAAATGATCTGAAAACAGGGGACGTTTTAAATTTGTCTTCTGGAAATGAAGATGATCTTAAGGATACTCTGAAAGATACAACCTATAAGATCACAGGAATCGGAAGTTCATCAGAATATCTTTCAAGATCCAGAGGAAGCACTGGCATTGGAACGGGAACGTTGTCAGGCTTTATTGTGGTGCAACCATCAGAATTTTCCTCAGATATCTATACAGAAGTTTATCTGACTGCGAAGGGAGCGAAGCAAGAGAGAGCCTACAGTGATGCTTACAAAAACAAAGTAAAACAGCTGGAAGAAGAGATCAAAGATATTTCCAAAATAGAAAATGAGAAACGGTTAAGATCTGTTCAGAAAGAAGCCGAAGAGAAGATCGACAAGAAAGAAAAGAAATTCAAAAAAGAACGAAAAAAAGCATATAAGAAACTAGATCAGGCCGAGAAAAAGCTAAAGAAGTCCAGACAAAAGATCAAAGATTCCAAAGCAAAATTAGCGAAAAGCAAGAAAGAGATCTCTGATGGAGAGCAGCAGATCAAGAATGCAAAAGCTCAGTATCAGTCAGGGATCAGACAGATTCAGAATGCCAGAAAGCAGTTAAAGACACAGAAACAAACAATTCGGTCAAAAAGCAAAGAATTAAAAACACAGGAGGCAAAGCTAAAGACACAGGAGAAGAACTTACAGACAAAAGAACAGCAGATTCAGGGTGCCATGCAGGCTGGAATGATCTCACAGGAAGAAGCGAAAGCTTCCTTAGCACAGATTAATGCAGGAAAAGAACAGATCAAGACAGCAAGAAGCAAGATCAATGCAGGGAAAAAACAGATCAGCAGGGCAAAGACAAAGATTGCAAAGGCTGAAACAACCTTGGATCAAAAAAGCAGCCAGCTAAAGAAAGCAAAGCAAACGATCAAAACAAATGAAGCAAAATTAGTATCAGCAAGAAAACAGATCACCTCCGGAGAAAAAAAGATTGCAAAAGCAGAATCAAAACTTTCATCCGGGGAGAAAAAATTAAAGAGATCAAGAAAGAAAGCAGAAAAGAAATTCAAGGAAGCCGAGCAGAAGATTGCAGATGCCAGACAGGATGTTAAGGATATCAAGAAAGGGAAATGGTATGTCTTAAACCGTGAGAAGATGCAGTCTTATGTGGAATACGGACAGGAAGCAGACAGGATTGCAGCGTTAGGACGAGTGGTACCGGTCATCTTTTTCTTAGTTGCAGCACTGGTAAGCTTAACAGCGATGACACGTATGGTTGAAGAGCAGAGAACACAGATCGGTATGATGAAAGCATTGGGATACAGTGGAGTTCATATTGCAATGAAATATGTGACCTATGCCCTCGCAGCAACGCTTAGTGGAAGTATTCTAGGGGCAGTGATCGGTGAAAAACTGCTTCCATGGATCATCATTAACGCTTATAAAATGATGTATACAGGACTGGGAGATGTCTATACGCCATTAGAGATCGAATATTCTGTGATGGCAGGTGGACTGGCGGTTGGAGTTGTTGTTTTAGCAGTATTATCTGCATGTTATAAAGAATTAAGAGAAAAACCTGCACAGCTGATGCGTCCAGTTGCTCCAAAAGAAGGAAAAAGGATTTTGTTAGAACGGATTCCATTTATCTGGAAACGATTAAGTTTTATCTGGAAAGCAACGATGCGAAACCTCTTCCGCTACAAGAAGAGATTCTTTATGACGATCTTTGGAATCGGCGGATGTATGGCATTATTACTCTTAGGATTTGGAATCAAAGATTCGATTTCAGCAATTTCAGAAAAGCAGTATGGGGAGATCATTACTTATGATTTCTCGATCACACACAAAGACGGGATCAGCGAGACAAAGAAAGAAGATCTGATCCAGTATGCAAAGAAACAAGAACATATGACAGATTTGATAGAAGTAAGCGAATCTGCAGTGACGATCCGTGCTAATGGGAAAAAACAGGATGCAACGATGATCCAGCCGATGTCTAAAAAAGATCTGAATGGCTATATCAGCCTTCAGGATCGAAAGAGTAAAACAAAGTATCAGTTAGATGATGATGGGATCATCTTAACAGAAAAGGCAGCGTCCCTGCTTGGTGTGAAAAAAGGAGATTCGATCAAGATCCAACGGTCTGGAGATAAACAGATCACAGCAAAAATAAGTCAGATCACAGAAAATTACATGCAGCATAAAGTCTACATGACACCAAAACTTTATGAGAAACTGTATCATAAAAAAGCACAAACGACAGGTATATATTGTATTGAAAAGAATATATCTAAGAAAAAGATGCAGGAAAATGGAAAACAGATTCTTGCAAGAGATGAAGCCTCAACACTGCATTTTTGTGCCGACGATGAGAAGACAATGTCAGATATGGTCAATAACTTAAATATTGTGGTGGTTGTTCTGATCGTATCTGCAGGACTTCTTGCATTTGTGGTATTATATAACTTAAATAACATTAACATTTCCGAGCGTAGAATGGAACTTGCAACGATCAAAGTTCTTGGATTCTATGACGGTGAAGTCGGAGCGTATGTGTATCGAGAGAATATCCTTTTAACGATCCTTGGAACGATCGCAGGAATTATTTTAGGAATTATTTTACACAAATACGTAATCTTCACAACAGAAGTTGACTTGATCATGTTTGGAAGGCAGATTTATGTGCAAAGCTATATTTACAGTATTTTACTAACAATCGCTTTTTCGATTCTTGTAAATGCCTTCGTGTATTTCCAATTGAAGAAGATTGACATGGTTGAATCGTTAAAAAGCACAGAGTGACAGAAAGGAAAAGAGACTATGAAAATGAACGAATTAATGATTTATCAAGTGTTTCCACTAAGAGCATTAACAGATGGGCAGCCATCTCATGGAATTCTCGAGATGATAGACTGGATTCCACATATTAAAAAATTAGGAATGAATGCAGTATATTTTTCACCTGTATTTTCATCCAGTGATCATGGATATGATACAAAAGATTATCAGAAGATCGATGAGAGACTTGGAACCAATGAAGACTTTAAAAAGATGTGTGATGCCATGCATGAAGAAGGAATCCAGGTGATCTTAGACGGGGTATTTAATCATGTCGGAAGAGAGTTCTTTGCATTTGAAGATGTGAGAGAAAAGAAATGGGATTCTCCATATAAAGATTGGTTCTATATTAATTTTGATGGGAATAGCTGCTATGATGATGGATTCTGGTACGAAGGATGGGAAGGACATTTTGAACTGGTCAAATTAAATCTTGACAACGAACAGGTTAGAAATTATTTATTAGAATCTGTCGGAATATGGATCGATAAATTAGGGATTGATGGATTAAGACTGGATGTTGCTTATATGTTAAACCGCAATTTCATGAAAGTGTTGGTTGACTTTGTTCACAGCAAGAAACCAGAATTTTTGATGATCGGAGAAATGCTTCATGGTGATTACACACAGCTTGTGAATCCAGAGCTGTTGGATTCTGTGACAAATTATGAATGTTATAAAGGTTTGTATTCAAGTTTCAATACACACAATATGCATGAGATCGGATATTCCCTAAACCGTCAGTTTGGACCAGAAGAATGGACGTTGTACAAAGGACTTCCATTATATAATTTTGTAGATAACCATGATGTGGAGAGAATCGCAAGTCAGTTAGAGGATAAAGAGCATTTACCATTGATCTATGCAATGGAATTTGCGATGCCAGGAGTTCCGGGTGTTTACTATGGAAGTGAATGGGGAATGGAAGGAAAGAAAGAACAGGGAAGTGATGACAGCCTGCGTCCAAGAATCCATAAAGAAGATTTAGTAGAAAATGAATTAACAAACTATATCGCACAATTGGCAAAAGTAAGAGCTGGATCACCAGCTTTAAAATACGGTGATTACTTACAATTAGCGATCGCACCAGATGTTCTTGTATTCCAGAGAAGAACGAATGAAGACCGCATCATTTTTGCAATGAACTGTGGTGATGGAGAATTTACAGCACATTTTGATGCTCAGGCAGGATGCGGGATTGATCTGATCACAGGAGATTCCGTTGATTTTGGAGGGGGACTTACGATCCAAGGAAAAACAGCAATGATAATTCGAACAGAAGAGGTATCCCTTCCTTGACTTTTATGTTAAAAACATATAAAATTAAATGAGTGTGAATACACAAAAAATTGAATAAGGAGGAAACCTGTGGTTGGTATTATTATAGCCATTATCGCAACTCTGGTTATCGCAGTTCCGGTATCTGCCTATGTAGCGAATACAAGAAGCAAGAAGGCAATGGAAATTACGATCGGGAATGCAGAAGATAAAGCAAGAGAGATTATAGATGAAGCAATCAAAGCAGCAGATGCGAAGAAACGTGAAGCTTCTTTGGAAGTAAAAGAAGAAACTATAAAAGCGAGACATGACTTCGAAAAAGAGACAAAAGAACGCAGGGCAGAACTGCAGAAGTATGAGCAGAGAGTTCTTTCTAAGGAAGAGACTGTCGAGAAGAAAGCAACCGTGCTGGAACGCAAAGAACAGTCATTAACAGCCAAAGAAAAGAACATCGATACAGAGAAAGCTCAGTTGCAGGAACTGCAGGCAAAACATCTACAGGAACTGGAAAGAATTTCTGGGTTGACCTCTGATCAGGCAAAAGAGCAATTATTATCAGCAGTAAAAGAAGATGTGAAACACGAGACAGCAATGTATGTCAAAGAAATGGAGACAAGAGCGAAAGAAGATGCCCGAAAGAAAGCCAAGGAATATGTGGTAACTGCAATTCAGAAGTGTGCAGTTGATCATGTGGCAGAGACAACGATTTCGCTGGTACAGCTTCCAAACGATGAGATGAAAGGAAGGATCATCGGTCGTGAAGGACGTAATATCCGTTCCATTGAGAACGCTACGGGAGTTGAATTGATCATCGATGATACACCGGAAGCTGTTGTACTGTCAAGCTTTAATCCGGTTCGACGCGAGATCGCAAGAATCGCTTTAGAGAAATTGATCGTGGATGGAAGAATCCATCCAGCACGCATCGAGGAGATGGTTGAGAAAGCTACAAAAGAAGTCGAAACTATGATGCGCGAAGAAGGGGAAGCAGCAACATTAGAACTTGGGGTTCATGGAATCCATCCAGAACTTGTCAGACTTCTTGGAAGAATGAAGTTCCGTACAAGCTATGGACAGAATGCGTTAAAGCATTCCATGGAAGTTGCTCAGTTATCCGGACTTTTAGCAGCAGAGATCGGTGTCGATGTGAGAATGGCCAAGAGAGCAGGTCTGCTTCATGACATTGGTAAATCCATCGACCACGAAGTAGAAGGTTCTCACGTAGAACTTGGTGTGAATCTGTGTAAGAAGTATAAGGAGAATCCAATTGTCATCAATGCAGTGGCATCTCATCATGGGGATGAAGAGCCAGAATCATTGATCGCATGTCTGGTACAGGCAGCTGATGCAATCTCAGCAGCACGTCCAGGTGCAAGAAGCGAGACACTGGAAAGTTATACAACAAGATTAAAACAGCTGGAAGAGATCGCAGACTCCTTCCAGGGTGTTGATAAAACTTTTGCAATTCAGGCAGGTCGAGAAATTCGAGTTATGGTAGTTCCTGAACAAATCAGTGACGATGATATGATCTTACTGGCGAGAGATATCTCAAACCAGATCGAAGAGAATCTGGATTATCCAGGACAGATCAAGGTCAATGTGATCAGAGAGTCACGAGTTGTTGACTATGCGAAATAACAAGAAGCGATAGAGAAATCTATCGCTTTTTCCAATTTATAACGTGAGTGTTAAAAGTATAAATAAAGGAGATTTTTTATGAAAGGATACGAGAAACTAGAACAACATCTGATACATCAGGGAAAAGTTGTTGGATTTTATGAGGATATTGTAAAACTTCCAAGCGGCAAAGTTGTCACATGGGATCTGGTCAAACATAAAGGGGCAGCAGCTGTTGTTCCTGTTACAGACAAAGGAACGATCTTACTTGTAAGACAATACCGTAATGCCCTTGATCAGGAAACACTGGAAATCCCGGCAGGTGGAATTGAACCTGGGGAAACACCTCTGGAGTGTGTCACAAGAGAGATTGAAGAAGAAACAGGTTTTATTGCTGGAAAAATGACCCACCTAATGACCGTGATCACAGCCATCGGTTTCTGTGATGAAAAGATTCCGATTTATGTTGCAACTGATCTAAAGCTGTCTAAACAGCATTTGGATGAGGATGAATTTATCGATGTAGAAGAATATACAATCGATGAGATCAAAGATATGATCTTTTCTGGAAAGATCATTGATGCAAAAACAATTTCAGGAGTTCTTGGATATCTGAACATGGAGAAATAAAAGACAAGATCAGGAAAACAGAATATAAAAGACAGGCACTGCATAAGATATGACAGGAGGAAAAAATTGTGGAAAAAGAGAAATTCTTTTCAGGATTATGGATCATCATTGGGTTAATCTTTGGGAGTGTATTTACGAATTTTGTATACCAGGATTATCTCGCATATGGAGGTACCGTAAGATCACTGGTTTTAAATAATACGGATCTATATAAAGCAAGTATTAGTCTGTTTTTTTATATTTTGTTTAAAAGGGGAAAACAATATGCATTTATTTATCTGGGGGCATATCTTTTGCAACCTTGGATTTTTTTATACAGTTTTGCATTTTGTATGGCATTTTTCTTTGGATCAATGTTATCTTTGCAGATCGTGCAAATGGGCATCAAAGGACTGGTTCTTGTATTTATGAGTTTATTTCCACATTTTATCTGTTATGTGATCACCTTGCTGCTGCTGATCAAGCGAAACTTTTATGCCCAAAAAAAAGAAGAAATGCTCTATGAACAGAGACATTCCTTCTTATTTCGTTTCAGTATTTGGTTTGAAATAACATTTATAATACTGGGATGCATCCTGGAAAGTTTCATCAATCCGTCGATCATGTCAGGAATCCTGAACCTTTGGAAGTGATATATCTAGGATCTTATACGTTTCTATATATAATCTGCCATGCGGTAAAGCAGAGCAGCAGATTTGTCCCATCCAAGACAAGGATCAGTGATAGACTGTCCATATACACCGTTACCGATGGACTGGTTGCCATCTTCGATATAACTTTCGATCATGATACCCTTAACAAGAGATTTGATCTCAGGTAAGAAACTTCTGCTGTGAAGAACTTCCTGTACGATACGAGGCTGTTGATCCCATTGTTTCCCAGAGTTAGAGTGGTTTGCATCAACGATAACAGCAGGGTTCTTTAACTGGAATTTCTCGTACATATAAGCAACACGAGTCAGATCTTCATAATGGTAGTTTGGAATATTGTTTCCATGACGATTGACAGATCCACGTAAGATGGCATGTGTCAGAGGGTTACCATCTGTCTTGACTTCATATCCATTTGCAATGAAATCATGCTGGTGCTGTCCAGCTGTGATAGAGTTCATCATAACAGTTAAGTCACCACCAGTTGGGTTCTTCATTCCGGCAGGAATATCAAATCCACTAACTGTTAAACGATGCTGCTGGTTCTCTACAGAACGAGCTCCAACGGCAACATAAGATAAAAGATCTTCCATATATGGCCAGTTTCCTGGATAAAGCATTTCGTCTGCAGCAGGCATATGGAATTCTTCTAATGCTTCCATATGAAGTTTGCGGACAGAACGAAGTCCACTAGCCATATCTGGTGCTTTCTCAGGGTCTGGCTGATGAACCATACCTTTGTATCCGTCACCTGTTGTACGAGGTTTGTTTGTATAAATACGAGGGATGATCAGTAACTTATCAGCAAGATCTTTCTGAACTCTTGCCAAACGTCCGAGATAATCCATAACAGCAGTTTCATTATCTGCAGAACATGGCCCGATGATAACTAAGAATTTATCAGATGCGCCTGTGAATACATCACGGATTTCTTTGTCTCTTGCAGCTTTGATTTGTTTTGCTTCTTCACTCAGAGGCATCTCTTCTTTTAGTTCCTCTGGAGAAGGCATTTTAGCGATTTTGTGCATTCCCATAGTTGTTTTCTCCTTAACAATTCATACAATAAAGCAAGTTTGCTTGTGTATATTTTAACAAATAATAATCTTTGTGTAAAGATAAGGAAATGTGAAATGGGACTTTACAAAACAGACAGGAGTTATTATAATAAAATTTATAAACAGGAAACACTTTCATTTTCTGGTAATTGAATATTGAAGTAGAGAAGATTGATTCTCCAACTTCAGGGCAGAGTGAGATACGAAAGTATCAATTCTCGACTGGCGGTGATACTCCAAGAGAGGCAAGTCCGCGAGCGTTTGGCCGATCAGGTTAGAATCCTGAACCAACAGTATAGTCTGGATGAAAGAAGTAGTTGGATGACATATCTTAAGATGTTATGCAGATAGAAGATATGTGATCAAGTCAGAAGCCCTGTCGTTTATGTAGATAAATGGACAGGATTTTTTAATTTATAGGGAGACCCCATAAATCTAAGATTTTAAATCAGAAAGGGAGAATTATCATGGCAGGAGACACAATGACAATGAAGAGAACGAAGTTCAATATTAGAACGATCGCAGTGACAGGTATGTTAGGAGCATTAGCAACTGTGCTGATGTTTTTGGAATTTCCAATTCCAATGTTGATACCACCATTTATCAAGTTTGACTTTTCAGAACTTCCAGCATTACTGGCAGCATATGCGATGGGACCGGTATCTGGAATTGCAGTATGTTTTATCAAGAATGCGATCAACCTTCTTCATACACAGACAGGTGGAGTCGGAGAACTATCTAACTTTATCTTAGGTGTATGCTTTGTATTACCAGCAGGACTTATTTATAAGAGAAAGAAAACACAGAAGAGTGCAATGATCGGAGCATTAGCAGGAGCAGTCCTGATGTCAGTAGTCAGTGTATTTTCAAACTACTTTGTTGTATATCCAGTATACACAAACTTCATGCCAATGCAGGCAATTCTTGGAGCATATCAGGCGATCAACAAGAATGTAAAGACATTATGGGATGCATTGATCTGGTTTAATATGCCATTTACATTTATCAAAGGAATGTGCAGTGTTGTGATCACATTCTTTATCTACAAGAAGATTTCCCCAATCTTAAAGGGAACAAACAGATAAGAAAAAGGTGTCGGAATAAGAATTCCGGCACCTTTTGCGTACACAGAGTTAAAAATTAATCTTCTAATTTTTTAGCTGCTTTTTCCATAAAAGGTTCACTGGCAACGATGAATCTTTCGTGAGTACCGATTCCAACACGCCCTTTGTTATCAGTTACTTCTACATGGAATACCAGACGTTTGCGGTCGATCTCTGTTAAGGAACAATGACATTTGATCGTTCCACCAACTGGTGTTGCGGAAACATGCGCAATGTTTAAATTTGTTCCAACAGTAGTCTGTCCTTCCTCAAGTTTTCCAGCTAGTAGATTAACTGCAGACTGCTCGATCAAAGAGATCATGGCAGGTGTGGCATAAACAGGAAGGCTTCCGCTTCCCCATTTCTCAGCAGTGTTTTCTGGAACTACTTCTTCTGTTAATTCGATTTCGTCTCCAACATGAATGTTCATAATTTTCTCTCCTAAAATTTTAGTTTATATGTATATCTTTAGTATAGCAAAGTTCGTTAAAAATTCCATAGTTTTTTCACATTTTTACAAAAAATTGCACAAGGAAGAAAGACTGGACTCGATTTGAAAAATAAGGTATGCTATTGGTAAATTGGAGGTGCTTGGTTTGAAATTATATTTGATCAGACATGGAGAAACAGATTGGAACAAGGAATTTAAGATTCAGGGAAGTTCAGACATCGAATTGAATGAATATGGAAGAGAATTGGCATTTATTACGCGAGAAGGTCTTAGACATATTCCATTTGATATCGCATATACCAGTCCGTTGAAACGTGCGAAGGAAACAGCAGAGATCATTCTTGGAGGCAGGAATATTCCGCTATATGAAGATAAACGGGTTCAAGAAGCGTGTTTTGGATCGTTTGAGGGTGCAACGTTAAAGGAATTGAGAGAAAGACAGGATCCATTTCTCAAATTCTTTGATGCGCCAGAAGAATTTAAAAAAATTGAAGGATGTGAGACACACGAAGAGGTGATCGCAAGATCATCTGATTTTTTCAATGATATGATCTTGCCAAATGAGAAAAAATATCAACATATAGCAGTATTTTCTCATGGAGCATGGATCCACAGCTTACTTACATATATTTATCAGAGAGAGATTAAGGAATACTGGCATGCGCCAAGACAGGAAAACTGTGGTGTGACAACGATCGAGATTGAAGATGGTGTCTGCCATGTATTAAAGGAATCAGAGATTTTCTACAATAAAGATGGAGAATGATATATGACAAAAAGACAATTTATGGAGGAATTAAGATCTTCCTTAGAGGGAATGGTATCACAGGCAGTGATTCAGGAGAACATGAATTACTATGAGGATTATATCAATGAGCAGATCCGAAATGGAAAGAACGAACAGGATGTATTGAATGAATTAGGAAGTCCGAGACTGATCGCCAGATCGATCATTGATGCCAAAGGTGAGGATGATGACCATGTACAGACAGAGTATTACGAAGAGGAACAGGATGAAGGAACACCAGAAGATATGTTTGGTGGTAACACACATATTTTTACGATGAATTCTACAAAGTTCAAACTTGGATGTCTTCTGTCAGTGATCATATTTATTTTTATCATTTATTTACTATTTCATGTATTTAGTGCAATGATGGTTGTGTTAGGCCCCGTGATCATTATCGGTGTGATCGTAGCTTTGATCATGAAGATCACAGGAAGGTAAGGAAACAAAGAAAGGAATCAATATGGATATAAATGAAGAAGCATATGCGATACAGGAAGAAGTGGTCGAATTTCGAAGAGCACTGCACCGTTGTCCTGAGATAGCATTTCATGAAACGATGACGATGGAATATATCAGAGAACATCTGGAAGAATGGGAGATTTCTTATAAGATTTTTGATCCATCAGGAATCATTGCAGTTGTTGGCAATGGTAAGAAAGAAACGATCGCATTAAGGGCAGACATGGACGCACTGGAAGTACAGGAAGAGACAGGACTTGATTTTGCATCTTTGAATCACGGATGTATGCATGCATGTGGACATGATGGACACACAGCAATCTTACTTGCGACAGCAAAGATATTGAAGAAACATGAATCAGAACTTGACCGCAGAGTATATCTTGTATTTCAGCCTGCGGAAGAAACCGCAGAAGGAGCCAGATTCATGTTGAAGACAGGAGTTTTGGACAGTGTGAAACGCATTTATGGAGTCCATATTTTTAACGGTATACCGTCTGGCAAGATTTCATTGGAAGCAGGCCCAAGAATGGCAGCGACAAACTGGCTGGCAGTTCATTTATACGGAAGATCAGGACATGCAGGGAAACCACATGAAGGGATTGATACTGCAGTGGCAGTATCTTCCATGGTTATGAATTTTCAGAGCATCATCAGCAGGAATTTAAATCCATTAGATCCAGCAGTTTTAACGATCGGAAAGGTCGAAGCCGGGACAGCGAGAAATGTGATCGCAGGGGAAGCAAAGATCGAAGGGACTGCAAGAACATTTTCCAGACAAGCTCAGGAGATGATCGAGCGCAGAGTTAAAGAGATCGCGAAAGCCCATGAACAGATGTATGGAGTAGATGTTTCGGTTGATTTTCAACAATCAAGCCATGGGGCAATGATCAATGATCCGGGTGTTGTAGAAGATGTCATGGAGAAAGCAGGGGAAGTCTTTGATCCGTCAGAGTTTACCCATGTTGAAGCAATGATGTTAGGAGAAGATTTTGCAAATTATCTGGAAGAAATGGATGGATGTTTTGCATTTATCGGTGGCGGCGACCACCCTGCAAACCATCATGGAAAGTTTGATTTTGATGAAAAAGCATTGATCAGTGGTGTCCGTCTCATGCTGACATTTGTAATTGTATAAGATATAGTTCATGAAAATCAGTTGTAGACAGGAACAACATATGATATAATCAAAAACCAACAGAAACACGTATATTTAATAGAAGAAAAGGTAGGGAAATATGAATTTAGTATACCACAGTACAAGAAATAGTGAAGAAACAGCAACCGCCTCTGAAGCTATTTTAAAAGGATTAACAAGCGATGGAGGATTATTTGTACCAGACAGCATTCCAAAATTAAATGTATCGTTGGAAGATCTGACACAGATGTCCTATCAGGAAATTGCTTATGCAGTCATGAAAGAATTCCTTACAGATTTTACAGAAGAAGAATTAAAGACATGCATTAATAATGCATATGACAGCAAATTCGATACAGAAGAGATCGCAGTGACAAAGAAAGTAGATGGAGCATATTATCTGGAATTATTCCATGGAGCAACCATCGCATTTAAAGATATGGCATTATCTATTCTGCCACATTTACTTGTAACATCAGCAAGAAAGAATAATGTAAAGAATGAGATCGTGATCTTAACAGCAACATCCGGAGACACAGGAAAAGCGGCTTTAGCAGGATTTGCAGATGTACCGGGAACAAAGATCATCGTATTCTATCCAAAGTCTGGAGTCAGCCCAATTCAGGAAAAACAGATGGTAACACAGAAGGGTGACAATACATACGTGATCGGAATCAAAGGAAACTTTGATGATGCTCAGACAGGTGTTAAGAAGATGTTCTCTAACAAAGAGTTAGCGAAAGTGATGAATGACAACGGATTCCAGTTCTCATCTGCAAACTCAATCAACATCGGACGTTTAGTGCCACAGGTTGTATATTATGTAAAGGCGTATGCTGATTTATTAAAACAGGGTGCATTAAAGGCCGGAGAACCTATGAATGTAGTCGTTCCAACAGGAAACTTTGGTAATATTTTAGCTTCTTATTATGCAAAACAGATGGGTATTCCAATCGGCAAATTTGTCTGCGCATCTAATAAGAATAAAGTATTATTTGATTTCTTTGAGACAGGAAAATACGATCGCAACAGAGAATTCTATGTTACAACATCTCCATCTATGGATATTCTGATCTCAAGTAACTTAGAGCGTATGATCTATAGAATCGCAGGAAATGATGCAAAACAGTGTGCCAAATTTATGGCAGCATTGACAAAAGACGGTGAATATGTGATCACAGATGCCATGAAAGCAGAATTATCTGAGTTCTTTGGAGCTTTCGGAAGTGAAGAAGAAACAGCAGTGAAGATCAAAGAAGTCTATGACAAAGAAGGATATGTGATGGATACACATACAGCAGTCGCAGCAGTTGCATATGACAAATACAAAGCAGCGACAGGAGATGACAAAACTCCAACAGTGATCGCTTCTACAGCAAGTCCATACAAATTCACAAGAAGTGTTATGGATGCGATCGATCCAGCATACGATGCAGAAGATGACTTTGAATTAGTTGATGAACTTAACAAAGTATCTAAGACAGCAATTCCAAAAGCGATCGAAGAGATCAGAACCGCACCAGTTCTTCATGATACGGTATGTGAGACAGCAGCAATGGAAGACGAAGTGAAGAAGATTCTTGGAATCTAATGAATCATAAAAAAGCAACCCATGGAAGAAAATGGGTTGCTTTTTTTATGCGGAAATGTTATGATAAACCAAGATAGGGGATAAATGGAAGAGAATACAATATCAGATAATTCTAAAAACATATCAACAAGATAAATCTAAGATGAGATCAATCAGATCTGACAAATCCATTCACGACATATGATGATCGAATGATGATGAATCCAAGGGAAGCTGACAATTGAATAAGACCATTTTCCGGCACAGTCCGGGAGGACATATTCCGCCATGATCTGCGGGCAATGAATTTTATGCCATGAACAATAGGATTGAGGTTCTTTTATGATACCACGAAGAGCACAGGGAGCGAACAAGGATATGATAATGAGACTTCTGCATGGTCATGGAGGTGAGTGCAGCCTGTCATAAGAATGAGGGGAGCCGGGAGGCTATGAGACATTTTGTCTGTTGGAGAATGAGGGAAATATAAAGATATGACAAGGAGGAGAGTACATTATGAAGAAAAAGAGACAATGGTTCATGTGCCTTGGGATGATCGGAGTTTTTACGGCATCCGTAATCTTATCTGTGTTTGGACAGCGAAAGGTGAAAGCACAGTTAAATACTGAGAATGCGGGGAAGATCACAAGCAGTTGGGCAGATGAGAAACATATTTTCTCATCATTTGACGATGAAAAAGCACTTTCAGTGGATGCATCCTACGGTTTTAAGATGCATGCAACAGATCAGACGAAGACGATCATAGAAGCAGGAAAGAAAGCAGCAAAATTACCAGAGATCGAGATGCCGGATTTCCTTAAAAAGTATACATGGTTTCAGACTTCACAAAATACCGCAGGGAATATTAAGATCCGAAAAACAAATATGGAGATCTATCAATGCAAAGCCGATGGAAGTAATGGCCATTGGGAAAAATTAGATTTGGTCATGACGGTTACTGGAATCGAAAAGTATAAGAATCAAGACGGTTATGTGGCGATTGGAAGCGGCATCAATGGATGTGCTTATGTTGGAATCGAAGAGATGACATTAAAAAGTGATTTTTATAAAGCAGGAACGAATACACCAGTAACGATCAAAAGTAATATGACGTTAAAGGATATTGATACATATCAGTATATCGGGATCAAAGCAAACAAGATTCACGGAGAATATGTATCAAAGAATACAAAATTAAGTTGTAAAAGATCAGGGGAAACTAGTATTTATTATGCGGATTTTCCAGATAATTACAGTAGTGAAGATTTTACTTGTGTAGGATTTACATTTGCATCAGATTCTTTTGAATATACATTCGGAAGGAGTCTTGAAAAAGCACCAACAAAAGAGGAGCAATATGTAGGATATGGACAGAATATGATCCGCTTTGACCCAGTTGACCCAACCAAAGAGGTGATCGGAGAAGATGGGACCAAGACGGAACATCTAAGAGTGCAAGATCTGGCAAAATCTTGGGATTATGAAGTCAGTCAGGTAATTGCGGGAGAAATTCCAAAGGCACATTATTTTGATAAGTTTGCATTTGAAGATCAGATCGAATCCTGTTTAAAGATTCTGGATATCAAGGTTTATGGAGATGATGAGGATGTAAGCAGTCAGTTTGATATTTCACAAAACGGCAATCTTGTAAGAGCAGAACTTAAGAATCCGAAAGATGCCGAATTTTATAAAAAATCTGTTTATAAATTAAAGATCAAAGTAAAGATGAATATTCCGGAGAATGCATCCAAAGAACAGTTAGATCAATTGCGTAAGATATGGAAAGAACATGGGCATTATAATACAAAGGAAACGATGATCACAGAAAAAAATACAGCGAAAACGATCATTAATGATAAGATAGAAATGACCAATGAGGTTCGTGTAGATATCGAGCTGCCAAAAGAAAATGTAGATACGCCGGGTCTTTTGATCAGGAAAGAGACAAAACAATATGAATATCAGGCAAAAGATGAGATCACCTATAAGGTAACAGTGAAAAATCAAAACGAAAAAGCAAAGACAGCTTATTTTACGATTCAGGATACATCCTTTGCAAGTGTGATGGATATGAAGTTACAGGATATAAAAATCAATGGTCTTGATAAGGAGGATTACATATTACAGACAGAAAATAATGGATTTATTTTGAAGTCAAAAGGTGATTATGCCCTTCCATATGGACAGACGATCGAGATCACATATACAGTAAAAAGTGGAGTCCTTACAAATGGAAAAGTGATCGATAATACTGTATCTGCATGGGCAGCAGGAATTCCAGAAACAAAGGCATCAAGGCAGGTGTATATCAACTCGCCAAAAAATAATGTGATAAAATCAGCTCCAGTACAGCTTTATAAAAAAGGAGATCATGTAACTTATCAGGCAGTGATCACCAATCCAAATCCGGGAACTTTTATGAGAAATTTGGAGATTCAGGATGAACTTCAGGCAGAAGGGATCAAGATCATACCAGGAACCGTAGCGGTTATATCTGGTGGGAAAAACATTGCATCTGAGTGTAAGATCACATTTGATCCAAGTGGAAGAAGTTATGAGATCATAACACCACTTGCACTGAAAAATGGTACGATTCCAGCAATGGGTTCGGAAGAAGGAAAGAAAACAGGATCTTATGAAAATCTTCGCATGACGGATAAGATAGAGATCACTTATCAGGCAGTGATTGAAGAAGATGGACTCGAAGGACAGGAAGTAAAGAATATTATGCACGTTGCTGCGACAAAAAACAGCAATGGAGATCTGATCCGGGAAGATAAAGAGATTCCGTCAGGAAGCGGGATGGCAGATGAGACGATCAAGGTGAAAGCACCAAAACTGCAAATCACAAAACAATCGGATAAAAAGGTTTATGCAGTAGGAGAAACTGGATATTATAAACTTCATATCACACAAGGAAAAGAAGGCATGACAGCACAGAATGTAAAAGTCGTGGATGAGTTCGAAAAAGAAGGTATGAAGGTTCAGAAGATCGAAGTAAAACTTAATGAAAAAGATATTACATCGGATTGCAAGATTGATGCGAAAGACCATCGGTTTACGATTGAAACAGGAAAAGATCTTGGTGAAAATGATGTGATGACGGTAGCTTATCAGGTTGTATTTGAAAAGAGGATTGAAGGAGCCGTGAAGAATACAGCAGTTGCAGGAAGTGATAATACAGAAGATGATCAGGATGAAAATACAGTCGTTGTAAAACCACCTGTGTTAAAGATTGAAAAAAGTACTGCGCATAAGTCTTACAAAGAAGGACAAAGCGGAGAATACAAGATCCGTGTGACACAGAGAAATGAGAATATGACAGCACATCAGGTAGTCGTAGAAGATCATTTTGAACAAGAAGGAATGGAGATTTCACAGATCCGTGTAAAATACAATGGGGAAGATATCACCAAGCAATGTGAGATCATAATAGATGAGAATCTTAGAAAATTTAAGATCATCACAGGAAAAGATGTCAGTGACAAAGATGAACTTCTGGTAATATATCAGACAGCATTTAAGAAGATGATCACAGGAGATATCAAAAACATTGCGGAAAGCTATAGTGATGATGCGGATAAAGTCAGAGATGATCAAGTGGTAGTAATGGAAGCTGTACAGCCAGCATTGATGATCACGAAAAAGGTTGATAAAACAACATATAAAGTTGGTGATATCTGCGAGTATCAGCTGGTTGTTACGCAGACGATCAAAGATGCGATCGCAAAAAATATTGTGATCGAAGATCAGCTTTCAAGAAATGGAGCTAAGGTGATCAAGAACAGCATTAAGATTTATGCACCAGATGGATCAGATATTACCAGACAGTGCACGATCACTGCAGGAGAAAATAAGTATGTCATTGAGACAGGAAAGAGTTTATCTTATGATGAATCCATAAAAGTATCGTATCAGGTAAAACTAAAAGAAGCATCACTTTCTGGAAAGACATTAAAAAATACAGCGATAGGAAAAGCAGATTTTGTCAAACCAGTCAGTGCAGTACGTTTAGTGAAGATTAAAAAAGAATCGAAATCAACAGTGACAACGGGAAATAAAGCAGATCGATCCAATACTTCTGAATATAAAAGATCACCAGGAACAGGGGATGCAGCGAGCACACCAAAAACAGGAGATTCGTTTGATGAGAAATGGATTTTTGCATTGTTGGCAGCATCTTTAGGTGGAAGTTTTATATATTGGAAAAAGAAGAAAAAACACTAGTAATTCTAGGGACAAAGCCTTTACGAAACACTGAGGATAAGGTACAATGAAAGAAAAATGTTGGGAGTGACGTATATGGCAAAAGATTTTTTCGGACGTCTGGAAGAAACGATTCAGACCACAGGGAAAGCAGCGGCGCAGAAAGCTAAAGAAGTCGCAGATTCCGCAAAAAGACATAATGATCTAAGAGTCGCCAAGAGAGATTTAAATGATCTGTACCGTCAGGTGGGAGAGAAGTATTTTGAAGAACATATGGATTACCCACAGGCAGAGTATATTGACCTGTTTAATCTGATTGAGAAGCTTCGTGGAGATATCGAAATCCTGAAGCAGGAGATTGACGGAGGAGACGACGAAGCGGCGGAAGAAGATATCGAAGATATCGAGGAATAAACTATTAACAAACACAACAAAACAGTGAAAGAAGCTTGTAAAGATTTATCTTTATGAGCTTTTTTTCATTTAGGAGGAATTTATGATAGATACAATTGGAATGACAGATATTGGGAATGGGAGACCATCCAATCAGGATGCTTATCTGTTGCGTCAGAAGGAAAAGAACGGAAAGCTTTATCTGCTCGCAGTCGTCTGTGACGGCATGGGAGGTTTGAAAAAAGGAGAGATTGCCAGTCATTATATCGTGGAAGTATTAAAACAATGGTTTGATGAAACGTTGTTTGATGGATTAGAAACTATGGGAATTGATATGATCGAGCAGAATCTGATCGATCTGATCCGCAAGATCAACCAGAATCTTTTGTTAATGAGTCGTCGGATGGAAGAAACAAAATCCATGGGAAGCACATTAACCTTATTGTTTGTTGAAGAACATGAATTTTTTGTCTTAAATGTCGGTGATTCGAGAACTTACTGGTTTGACAGGGACCGTAAATTTGTAACGACAGATCACACTCTGGCAGAGTTGGAACTGCGTGCTGGACATCTCACAAAAGAACAGGCAAAAAAAGATCCGAGAAGACATATTTTGATTCAGTGTGTAGGTGTGACAAAAGATATCCGGATTGATTGTTACAAAGGCAGATTAAATCCAGGAATGGAGTTTTTATTATGTACGGATGGCTTTTATGGGCTGCTTGAGGAAGAAGAAATCTATCAGGTAGAGGCATCAAAAGAACAGATCAAAGAATGGGTGCAGAAATGTTTTCAGAAAGTAAAAAGAAGAGGAGAATTAGACAATCTGTCCTGTGTGATCGTCAAAGTTCCGAACAAGAAATAGGAAAGATTTATCACCAACGTTATCAAGTCCGAAAAATACTTGGAGAAGGCGGAATGGGTAAAGTTTTTCTTGCACTGGATCAAAAGACCGGAAAAGAGGTTGCTGTGAAGATCGTGAAGGATCAAAAACAGTGGGACAGGGAGAGGGTGATCTTGCAAAAATTAAAACATACCAAAGGTGTGCCGGAATTATTTTTTGCAGGAAAGGAAAAGGAACTTTTTCTGGTGATGGAATATATTCTTGGAAATTCGTTAAAACGATATGGCAGAGTCTGTGGAAAACTTTATAAAAAGAAAAGTTTATTGTGGATGATCAAGATCTGCAAAGTGCTGAATAAGATTCATGAACAAGGAATCATTCATATGGATCTGAAACCGGAAAATATCATGCTTGATCGATCTGGAAATATATACTTGATCGATTTTGGAGCGGCATTGTTTGCGGGAGAAAAATTAAGTGGATATGGAACCAAAAACTATGCATCAAAAAGACAGGCAAAGACAGAAGAAAGAGCAGACATTTATTTTGATATATATAGTTTAGGAAAAACAATGGAATCTTTATTGAAAGCAACAGATGCTGTCCAAAAGATCATAGAAAAATGTCTGATCGATGACGATGCAAAAAGATATCACAACATAAGGCAGATTCAGGCAGATTTTGAGAGAATATTGAGAATCTGTCGTATGAAGAAAGGGTTCATGGTGGTGATTGCTGTTTTTTGTATCCAGAATCTCTGGAATCAGATACAGAGGGAAGAGCAAAGAGAGAAAGAAGTCATTGTACAGAAAAAGTTTCAAAGAGAGATAAAAAAGGCAATGGCTTATTTTTATGGAACGGATCAGATACAAAAGAATACACAATTGGCACGAGTGTATCTTGAAAGATGTAGAGGGATGAAAAAGAATGTGTCATCGTATTTGGTGCTTTTAGATGTTTTAGATGGCAGGAGAAATGATATAAGTGCGGAAAAACTTATGAAGATCGTACAGGATTGTCAGACCGATGTGCATGATTTCTGGTCGGCATATTTTTATCTTCATTTTTATACAGTAAATACAGTAAAACTGTCAGAGAATGTATGGAAAGAAGCAGAAAAAATGTTAGAACAGATACAAAAATATCCACAAAAGGAAGAATATCAGAAATTAGTGGAAGCAGACCGGATCAATTTATATGAAAGAGAAGCAGAAAAAGGAGATGATAGAAAGTTTTTAGAGGAAACAGACCGGGTTTTCAAAGAAAATCTTAAAGGAGATCCTGCATGGAAATTATATGAAAGAAAGCTTGTTTATCTGGAATCAAAACAGCCAGATATCAGCAGGGAGTTTGAACGATTTCTAAAGAAATATCCAAAAGTTATGGATGCCTATGTGGAGTATAGTATTTATTTATGCAGGAACAATAAAATGACACAGGCACAAAGGGTCTATAGGGAAGGTAGAAAACGGACAGGAATGACAAGCAAAAGAGCAGAGGAATTGAGGAGGAAACTTGGGTTATGATCAGAAAATATAAGATATATATCATCATGGGAATCACAGTACTTCTTCTTTTTATGGTTTTACCGGTCGATACGAAGGGAGATTGGGAAATCCCTTGGGACATTACTCTGGAAGGAGAAGGGAATGATCCTGCATTTCGAAGCAGTACAGTGATGGAAATATTTCTAAAAAATGGGACAGCACCAAAGGATATTACAGTTTTCGTGAATCAACAGAAAATAAATCCGATCTGGGATTACGAACAAAGTACACAGATCAGTTTTCAGGAAGAAGGGATTTATAAGGTTCATATTGTTCATAAAAATGGATATGAAGAAATAAGGCAGGTTATGGTCGAATTAAATAATCCAACAACAGCCAAGATCACAGCGGGAGCGTATACTTCAGGAGCATGGAGCAAAAAGAATGTGGTATTGGAAGCTTATGGAGCCAAAGCAGTTTCTGATATTCAATTTTATGAATATAAAATAGGACAAGATGAATGGAAGCAGATGAAAAATAACAAGTTAGAGATCAGCAAAGATTTTGATGATCTTGTTTATATCAGAGCAGTTTCGAAGGCTGGAAGAGAAGGAGTGATCAGTCAGATTCCAGTGAGAGTATGGAAACAAAAACCAGAACTTGCAAAGATCCAATGTGATCAGGAACCTATTGGTGGATGGTATTCGAAAATTCCTGTTTTCTCATATGATCTGAAGGAAAAAGAAGGACCACAGGTGCATCTTTATGCGCAGCTTACAGATTTGAAGACAAAAGAGAGACTGACAGGAATCGATCAGATTCCTAGGATCAGGAAGGATGGAAGATATCAGCTTGACATCTATACGAAAGATGAATCTGGAAATCGATCAGAACAACTCTACCAAACGACTTGTTTTGTGGATACAGATAATCCAGAGATTTTTGTTCGCTATCAAAATCCAAGATCAGAAATTTTAAAATACCAGAAAGCTCAGATCATAGTTAAGGATGAAAATCTGAAAAAGGGAAATATGATCTTAAGAACATCAGGGAAACAGGTAAAGCCATGGAAGTTGGAAGGTGATCATTATGAAACAGAAGTTATATTTTTAAAGGACGGAAAACAGACATTGTCTGTTCAGGCAGAAGATCTGGCAGGAAATAAGATGATCATACAGGAAAAGTCGTTTATCATTGATACACAAAAACCAAGGATTAAAATTCAAGGAATTGACAATGGAAGATCATATTCAAAGCCTGTAAAAATTCAAGTAGATGTGAAAGATCAAAATCTGAATCCAGATAAGACATATATTTATCTTAACGGAAAGAAGATGAATTCCGTTATGATCAAAAAAGATGGATATTATACCATTGATGTGAAAACTGAAGATCTTGCAGGAAATCAAAATAGGTGCAGCAGAAAATTTACTGTCAATCAAAAAGGCATACAGATTCATTTTCTGCAGGAGGATTTAAAGGAAAAACAGATATCAACAAAAAATCTGAAGCCAGGATTTCGCATTGAAAGTCTGGAACCAGTGCAGGTAATGGCATTTCTTGTGAATGGGCAAAAAAAGGAATATCAATGGAAAGAAGATAAAGTTTATATAAAAGATCCTATCACAGAAAATGGGAAATGCAGTGTCAGTCTGCATGTAAAAGACAGTGCCGGAAATGAAAAAACAAGTGAAGAAATACAGTTTTTTTATGACACACAAAAACCAGTGATCAAAATAGAAGGGCTTGATCAGAAATCTGAATGTGAATATGGAAAACAGATCGGCATCCTTCTGGAAAATAAAACAGATCAGTGGGAGAAGGTTATTTTGGATGGAAAAGAACAAAAACTGGAACATCATAAGATCACATGGAAAGAATTGGCTCCTGGAAAGCATGTTCTTCATCTGAAAGCAGTGGATCAGGCAGGAAATAAAACTGATCAAAAGATCACATTTAAGATCACAAAAGTCCTTCCAAAAGCAGTGAAACAAATTGTGGTAAAACAAGATAAAATACCATCAAAAAAAGATGAAAAAAAACAAAAACATCCTAATTTATGGCTTTTATTTCTCATAGGAACAAGCATTTTCGTATCTGTAAAAATGTTTTGTAGTTATAGGAAATCCAGGCATTCTTGAATCTTTTTCATTCTATGTTATAATAAAGGTTACGTATATAGTTCAATCAAATGGAGGAATGGATATTATGGCAGAAGAAGTAAAAGAAACAAGAGAAGATTTCGAAGCACAGTTAGAAGAATCTTTAAATAAAGCATCAACAAATGAAGACGCAGTATGGAACCGTTTAGAGCAGATGAAAGAAGATGGGGATGTTCTGGCATTGACAGTTGGCGGTGTTGTAAATGGTGGAGTTATCGTTTATGTCGAAGGAATCCGTGGATTTATTCCAGCATCTTTATTATCAACAAAATATGTAGAAGATCTGAACGTATGGTTACAGAAAGATGTGGAAGCAAAGATCATCACAGTAGAACCAGAAGAACAGAGACTTGTCTTATCTGCAAAAGCTGTTGAGAAGGAAAAAGAAAGAAAAGAACGCGAGAATAAGATCAATGAATTAAAAGTTGGTACAGTTGTAGAAGGTACAGTTGAAAATATCATGCCATATGGAGCATTTGTTGATATCGGTGATGGGATCAGTGGATTAGTTCATATTTCACAGTTAAGCCAGAAGAGAGTAAAATCTCCAGAAGAAGTTGTGAAAGAAGGAGATGCTGTTACAGTTAAGATCATTAAAGTCGCAAATGGAAAAGTAAGTTTAAGTATCAAAGCATTAGAAGATGATAAAGAAGCAGCTAAGAAAGCAGAAGAAACTGGTGTGGAATACACAGAAGATGCAGCTGGAACAAGTCTTGGTGACTTACTTGCAAATATCAAATTATAGGAAGGAACATATATGGCAGGATCAGGTTTTGGCACAAATTTTCGAATTACAACATGGGGGGAAACTCATGGTGCAGGCGTAGGTGTCGTGGTAGATGGATGTCCGGCTGGATTACCTCTTGAGAGAGAAGATGTTCAGAAATATCTGGACCGCAGAAAACCAGGGCAGTCAAAGTATACAACACAGAGAAAAGAAGGAGATCAGGTTGAGATTCTTTCTGGTATCTTCGAAGGAAGAACAACAGGGACTCCGATCTCCATGGTTGTATATAACAAGGATCAGAGGTCTAAAGATTACAGCAATATCAAAGATATTTACCGTCCAGGACATGCAGATTTTACATTTGACATGAAATATGGATTCAGAGATTACCGCGGTGGCGGCAGATCTTCTGGACGAGAGACGATCGGACGTGTAGCAGCAGGAGCTGTAGCAGCGAAAGTTTTGAAAGAACTGGGAATTGAGATCAAAGCTTATGCAAAAGCGATCGCCGGAATTGAAGTATCTAAGGAGCATTTTGACTTTGCGGAGATGAATAACAATCCATTTAACATGCCAGATAAAGAGGCAGCAAAACTTGTACAGGAGAAAGCAGACCAGATGATCAAAGAGATGGATTCCATTGGTGGTATCATTGAATGTCAGATCACAGGAATGCCAGTTGGAATCGGGGAAACCGTTTTTGATAAACTGGATGCAGAACTTTCGAAAGCCATTATGTCCATTGGATCAGTAAAAGGCTTCGAGATTGGAGATGGATTTGAGGCTGCCAACCTGCGAGGGTCAGAGAATAATGATGATTTTATCTGTGTTGATGGGAAGGTAGCAAAAGAGACAAATCATTCTGGAGGAGTTCTTGGAGGAATGAGTGATGGAAGTGCGATCGTATTCCGTGCAGCCATCAAACCGACACCATCGATCGCACAGACACAGAAGACAGTCAATCGTGATCTTGATAATGTAGAGATTGAAATTCATGGCCGTCATGATCCAATGATCGTGCCAAGAGCTGTAGTTGTGGTAGAATCAATGGCAGCTGTTACGATTCTTGATGGAGTTTTAAAGAATCTTGGTGCAACAATGGATAATATTAAGAAAATTTATGGTGAATAAGAATGTATGAATTAATCAAAAAAGACGGAAGAGCAAAAAGAGGCCGTTTAACAACGGTCCATGGTGTGATCGAAACACCAGTATTTATGAATGTCGGGACTGTGGCAGCGATCAAAGGTGCAGTCAGTACAGATGATCTCAAAGATATTGGAACACAGGTGGAGTTATCTAATACATATCATCTGCATATAAGAACAGGAGATAAGCTGATCAAGGAATTTGGAGGGCTGCATAAGTTTATGCACTGGGACCGCCCGATCCTTACAGATTCTGGCGGATTTCAGGTGTTTTCATTGGCGAAGCTTCGTAAGATCAAAGAAGAAGGCGTTTCTTTTGCTTCTCATATTGATGGAAGAAAGATTTTCATGGGACCAGAAGAAAGTATGCAGATCCAGTCAAACTTAGGATCAACGATCGCGATGGCATTTGACGAATGTCCGCCACATCCTGCAACAAGAGAGTATATGCAGAATTCTGTTGATCGTACAACAAGATGGTTGAGACGATGCAAAAAAGAGATGGACCGCTTAAATTCTCTGGAAGATACAGTCAATCCACATCAGATGTTATTTGGGATCAATCAGGGTGGAACATTCGAAGATATCCGAATCGAACACGCTAAAGAGATTTCCAAGATGGATCTAGATGGATATGCATTAGGTGGACTTGCGGTTGGAGAAACACATGAAGAGATGTACAATATCCTTGAAAAGACAGTGCCATATCTGCCAGAAGATAAACCAACTTACCTGATGGGGGTTGGAACACCGGTGAATATTTTAGAAGCAGTTGACCGTGGAGTTGATTTCTTTGATTGTGTATATCCAACAAGAAATGGCCGTCATGGACATGTATATACGAATCAGGGAAAACTTAATATGTTCAATAAAAAATACGAACTGGACCATCGTCCGATCGAAGAAGGATGCCAGTGCCCAGCCTGTAGAAGTTACAGCAGAGCTTATATCCGACATCTTTTAAAAGCAAAAGAAATGCTAGGAATGAGATTATGTGTCTTGCATAACTTGTATTTTTATAATACAATGATGAGTGAGATTCGTCAGGCAATCGAAGAAGGCAATTATAAGGAATACAAGAAACGTAAGATCGATGGCATGATGAACCAGTAATCTTATTAGAAAGATGGAGGAAGAAAATGGATCAGGTTACAATGACAATTCTGATGTTGGTTGTTTGTTTTGGATTAATGTACTTTTTAACGATCAGACCACAGAAGAAAAAAGAAGAAGAATTAAAACAGATGATGGAAACTCTGGAAGTTGGAGACAGCGTGTTGACAACAAGCGGATTTTACGGAGTTGTTGTAGATAAAGTTGATGAAACAACAATCATTGTTGAATTTGGTAACGACAAACATTGCCGTATCCCAATGGAGAAATCAGCAATCCAGGCAATGGAAAAAGCGAACGCATCATCATCTGAAGAATAAGATGAATATTTGATCAAAAGAAAAGAATCTGAGACAGAGAATAGTATCTGTATTTCAGATTCTTTTTTTGTTTCTTAATATTAATTCATCAGATCATCAATCAAATGATCTGGGACAAATAACGGTCCGCGTCCGGTTCCGATTTCGATATCTGGTTTATTCGTTCCATGGAAGTCTGATCCTCCAGTTGCAAGAAGATCATATTCTTTCTGCCATTGGCGAAGTTTTGTAATCTGGCCGATATGATGGGAAGAATGATAAACTTCGATTCCTGCGAGCCCTTCTTCTTTCAGATCATGAATGAGATGTTTGGTATCTTCATTTGAGAATTTATATAAAAATGGATGTGCAAGAACCGGAATTCCGCCAGCATCAAGGATTAATCTTAAGCAATCTTTTGGATCAAAAAATGGTTTTGGAACATAATATTTACACTTTTCACCAAGATATTTGGAAAAAGCCTGATCCATGGAAGAACAAATGCCTTCTGCGATCAAAGTTCTTGCAAAGTGAGCTCGTGTGATCACAGTGTGAGGATCACCATTTTGCAGTTTTTCAAGCGTGATCGGATAACTGTCTTTTTGAAAGAGTTCGATCATATCAAGATTTCTCTGAAACCGTTTGTCGCGGAGCATGTTGAGAGTTTGATTTAACTGCTGATCCTTATAGTTGATTCCGTATCCTAATACATGAATCTCACGATGAAGTGCATCACATGAAATTTCAATTCCAGAAATGAATTTCAGATCATCTGGAAGATTCATAGCAAGAATTTCCGGAATTCCATCGACAGTATCATGATCTGTCAGAGAAAATCCATATAATCCTTTTGCTATCACTTTTTGAACAATCTGTTTTGGTGTAAAAGTTCCATCGGAACAAGTAGAATGTATATGAAGATCGATCATAGGAAAACTCCTTTCGTATTTTTAATGTCAGTTTATCACAAAAAGGCATAGATTCAAAATACCAGTCATAGATTAAATAGAAAAAGGAGCAATTGTTATGGACATGGGGAAAAAGGGACTCTATATGATACAAAGTCTGGTATTTGCCTACATTGCCACAGGAATTTTATTGTGTCTTCTTGCATTTATCATCTATCAAAGCAATGCAGGAATGAAGATCGCGAATCTTGGAATCACACTTACATATATTCTTGCATCTGTTTTTGCTGGCATGCTGATCGGAAGTAAGATCGGAAAAAAGAAGTTTTTATGGGGATTTGCAGCAGGAATGTTATACTTTATGATCTTGACTTTGATCTCGTGGATTTTTCAAAAAAATATCGTTCTGTTTTCCACAGAAAGGATCACAGCATGTTTCTTATGTATTGCAGGAGGAACTTTAGGTGGAATGCTTGCTATTTGAAAATGAATATGATACAATATAGCAAGTTATTTTATGAGAATCAGGAGGACGATAAGATGAAACATATTAAAACTCTGACAAATAAAACATTACAGAACACAGTGAAAAAAGGTGGATGTGGTGAATGCCAGACATCTTGCCAGTCAGCATGTAAAACATCTTGTACAGTAGGTAACCAGACCTGCGAACACAGCAAATAGTCAAATCGAACAAAGACTTTGTGCTTGAGGCGTTCCTTGTGGGCCGCCTCATTTTTTCGATGAAAGAAAATAACAGATAAAGGGAGAAAGAAACAATGGTTCACCAGTATAAAAATAATGGATATAACATGGTCCTTGATGTAGCAAGTGGATCTGTCCATGTGGTTGATGACCTGACATATGAGGTGATTGCTTTATATGAGGATCATACATTAGAAGAGATCATCAAAGAATTATCATCCTGGGATGAGAAAGATGTCAAAGAATCTTATGGAGAAGTTACAGAATTAAAAGATGCAGGTGTATTATTTACAGAAGACTGTTATGAAGAATACATTTGTGGATTCAAAGATAGACCAACAGTTGTAAAGGCACTCTGTCTTCATATTGCACATGATTGTAACCTTGCCTGCCGATACTGTTTCGCAGAAGAAGGAGAATACAAGGGAAGACGTGCATTAATGAGTGCTGAAGTCGGTAAGAAAGCATTAGATTTTCTTGTAGAGAATTCAGGAAACCGTAGAAATCTGGAAGTTGATTTCTTTGGTGGAGAGCCTTTGATGAACTTTGATGTAGTGAAAGAAATCGTTGCATATGGACGTTCTTTGGAAGAAACACATGATAAGAAGTTCCGTTTTACATTGACAACAAATGGTGTATTACTAAACGATGATATCATGGAATTTGCCAATAAAGAGATGGATAACGTTGTATTAAGTGTGGATGGAAGAAAAGAAGTTCACGATTACATGAGACCATTTCGTAATGGAAAAGGAAGCTATGATTTTGTTATCGACAAATTCAAGAAATTTGCAGATAGCAGAAACCAGCAGAAATATTATGTAAGAGGAACTTTTACACATCATAACTTAGATTTCTCAAAAGACGTTATGCATTTAGCAGATGCAGGATTCGAACAGATTTCTGTAGAACCTGTTGTGGCACCGGATACAGCAGATTATGCGATCACAGAAGAGGATCTTCCAATTCTGATGGATGAATATGATCTTCTTGCAAAAGAGATGATCAAAAGAGAGAAGGAAGGAAAAGGATTTACCTTCTTCCACTTTATGATCGACTTAACAGGAGGGCCATGTGTTGCAAAACGTTTATCCGGATGTGGTTCAGGAACAGAATATCTTGCAGTGACTCCATGGGGAGATTTATATCCATGCCATCAGTTTGTAGGAGAAGAAGACTTCTTAATGGGTAATGTTTACGAAGGAGTCAAGAAAGATGAGATCGTCAAAGAATTCAAGGCATGTAATGTATACTCCAAAGAAGAATGTAAAAAATGTTTTGCAAGATTCTATTGCAGTGGTGGATGCAGTGCAAATTCTTATAACTTTAACGGTACGATCGATGGAACTTATGAGATCGGATGTAAATTAGAGCGCAAGAGGGTAGAATGTGCATTAATGGTAAAGGCAGCATTGGCATTAGAAGGGGAGACGGAGAATGAAGAAGCGTAATAGCAGTGGCAAGTATATTGCAGGGCTTATTTTACTGATCGCTTTGTGTGTATTTGGAGCATTTATCACAACCAAGGGAATCACAAAGAAGAAGATCGGTCGAGCAAGCAATATCGAACTTGGATTAGACCTTGCAGGTGGAGTTAGTATTACATATGAAGTAGATGGCAAGAATGTATCTGATAGTGATATGAAAGATACTGTATACAAACTTCAGAAGCGTGTAGAAGGGTACAGTACAGAAGCAGAAGTTTATCAGGAAGGAAAAGATCGTATCAATATCGAGATTCCTGGAGTAACAGATGCAAATAAGATTTTAGATGAGCTTGGTAAACCAGGAACACTTTCTTTTGCTGTCCAGAAACAGGTAAAAGTAAAGAAGAATGGAAAAACAACGACTCAGACAACATTAGATACTGTATTGACAGGTCAAAATGTTAAGAAAGCCAAAGCTGTAACTAATCAGAATCAGACAACTGGTAAGAAAGAATATTTAGTTGCACTTGAATTTGATGCTAAGGGAACAAAGGCATTTGCGAAAGCTACAAAAGCCAATATTGGAAAACCAATTTATATTATCTATGATAATCAGGTGATCAGTGCCCCAAATGTACAGGAAGCGATCACAAAAGGAGAATGTACGATCGATGGTATGGAAAGTTATGAAGCAGCAGAGAATTTAGCTTCATCAATTCGAATCGGTTCCTTACCAGTGAAATTAAACGAATTACGTTCTAACGTAGTATCTGCGAAATTAGGAGTGAATGCGATCCAGACAACGGTCAAAGCAGGAGTCATCGGATTTGTACTGGTATGCTTGATCATGATCGCATTTTATGCAGTGCCTGGTATGATTGCGTGTGTGGCACTTGCAATCTATATGCTGATGATGTTATTAGCACTGAATGGATTTAATGCGACACTGACATTGCCGGGACTTGCAGGTATCATCCTCGGTATCGGTATGGCAGTTGATGCAAACGTTATTATTTATGCCAGAATTCAGGAAGAGATCGGGGCAGGAAAGAGTACAGGAGCAGCGATCAAATCTGGATTCGGAAAGGCAGCATCAGCGATCATCGATGGTAACGTTACAACATTGATCGCAGTATTAGTTTTATGGTTTAAAGGATCAGGAACGGTCAAAGGATTTGCTCAGACACTTGGAATGAGTGTATTGATCTCTATGTTTACAGCACTTGTGATCAGCCGATTCCTTGTATATGCGGCATATCATTTTGGACTTCGCGACAAGAAATGGTATGGAAAACCAAGAACGATCAAAACAAGAGATTTTGTCCGTACAGGTAAGAAATACGTTGCAGTTGCAGGTGTGATCATTTTGATCGGACTTGCTGCACTTCCAATGAATCGAAGCAAGATTGGATCAATCTTGAATTATGATCTGGAATTCTCAGGTGGTACAGCATCTACGATCACATTCAAGGATGACCAGAAAGTCAATGATTCTCTGGAAAAACAGGTTGTGAAAGCTTACGAGAAAGTCAGCAAGTCAACCTCTGTTCAGAGTCAGAAAGTAAAAGCAAATAATCAGATGGTTGTAAAGAGTGTAGAATTGAATCTGAGCCAGAGAAAACAGATCGAAAGTACATTAAAGAAAGATTATAAAGTAAAATCTGTAACAACAGAGAATATCAGTTCAACGATCAGTAATGAAATGCAAAGAGATGCATTTATTTCCGTTGTGATCTCAGCGATCTGTATGCTGATCTACATTGCGATCCGATTCAAAGACGTGAAGTTTGGATCCAGTGCGATCATCGCATTGATCAATGACGTATTGGTCGTATTTGCAGCATATTCTGTTGGAAGATTATCTGTTGGTGGAACATTTATCGCATGTATGTTAACGATCATTGGATATTCTATCAACTCAACGATCGTTATCTTTGACCGTATCCGTGAGAATCTGAAACTTCAGACAATCCGGACAAGAGATGATATCAAAGCACTTGTAAATCAGAGTATTTCAAGTACATTGGTTCGTACGATCAATACAAGTTTGACAACATTTGTTATGGTGTTAGCGTTATTCATCTGCGGAGTATCCTCCCTAAGAGAATTTGCATTAGCATTGATGGTTGGTGTCATCGGAGGAGCATTCTCTTCTGTATTCTTAACTGGACCACTTTGGTATATGATGAAGACGCGAATTGGATCAGATGTGATCAAAGAAAATCAGGCAGCCAGTCAGGCACAGCCAGAGAAGATCACAGCAAATCCAAACCGCAAGAAAAAGAAGAAAAAGAAAAGAAAATAAAACATTCAAAAAGAGTATTCAGTAAATACTGGATGCTCTTTTTTATGAAAAATGGAGTAAGATGATGGAACAGTGGTATCTGTATAAGAAAAAGGCTGATTTTAATCAGATTGGAGAAAAATTTAACATAGATCCAGTGATCGCACGGCTGATCCGCAACAGGGATGTGGTTGGGGATGAACAAATACAGCAGTATCTGTATGGAGAACTTTCAGATATTTCAGATCCTTTTTTGATGAAAGGCGTCAAAGAAGGAGTTGAGATTTTGAAGCAAAAGGTACAAGAGGGGAAAACAATCCGTATTATTTCAGATTATGATGTAGATGGAGTTGTCTCAAATTATATTTTGTGGAAAGCGATTCATGATCTTGGTGGAAAGATTGATTTTCAGATTCCAGACCGCATGAAAGACGGTTATGGAATTAATGAAAATATCATTGAAAAAGCAGTGGAAGACCAGATTGATACGATCCTTACCTGTGATAATGGGATTGCAGCAGCAGATGCAGTTGCATATGGCAAAGAACATGGACTGACAATGATCATTACGGATCATCATGATGTGCCATTTGATACCGATGAAGCAGGAGTGAGAAAAGAGGTTCTTCCACCAGCAGATGTAGTGATCAATCCAAAGCAGGAAGCATGCAATTATCCGTATCCGTTACTTTGTGGAGCAGGAGTGGCTTTTCAGTTTATGAGGGCATTCTATCAGGCAATGGAAGAAGATGAAAGCCAATTGGAAGAGTTGTTATCCATGCTTGCGATCGCGACTGTTTGTGATGTGGTAGATCTGACAGGAGAAAACAGAATCTTTGTCAAAGAAGGATTACGCCGAATCAAAGATACACAAAATATCGGGTTGAAAGCATTGCTGAATGTGCATGATCTGATGGATAAACAGATACAGTCTTATGCACTAGGATTTATTGTTGGACCATGTATCAATGCGAGCGGACGTTTGGAATCTGCCGAAAAAGCATTGAATCTATTTCTGGAAGAAGATGAAGAGAAGGCAAAACAGACAGCAGAAGAATTAAAAGAACTGAATGATCTTCGGAAAACCATGACAGAAAATGGTGTAAAAGAGGCACTGGGACAGGCGTTCGAATATGAAGCAAAAGGAGATAAAGTGCTTGTATTATATCTTCCAGAATGTCATGAAAGTATTGCAGGTATCATAGCAGGAAGGATCAAGGACCGCTTAAATCATCCAGCATTTGTCTTAACAGATGCAAAAGAAGGAATCAAAGGTTCTGGACGTTCCATCGAAGGATATTCCATGTTTGAAGAGATGATGAAAGTCAAAGAGGTGTTCACAAAGTTTGGGGGACATCCAATGGCAGCAGGATGTTCTTTGGAAAAAGAAAAATTACAGGAATTCCGCAAAAAGATCAACGAGAACTGTACCCTTGAGAAAAAAGATTTTGCAAAGAAAGTACAGATTGATATTGATATGCCAGTTGATTATATTACCATGGATCTGATCCATCAGTTATCTGTTTTAGAGCCATTTGGAAAAGAAAATAAAAAACCATTATTTGCACACAGAAAGTTAAAAGTGGAACGTGTGAATGTTTTTGGAAAAAATAAAAATGTGATAAAATTAGCATTAAAGAGTAGTCAGGGAACTAGGATTGATGGCATGATTTTTGAGGATGAAGATGAATTTCGAGAGAAAATGGGAACAGCAAAGTATATCACATGTACATATTATCCAGTGATCAATGAGTATCAGGGATATAAAAGTCTTCAGATCAACATTCAAAATTATTTTTTTGTGGAGGAATAGCATGAGTAAGATAAAATTAGTAGCGATGGATTTAGATAATACACTCTTAGACAGCGAGAAACAGATTTCAAAACACACAGAAGAAGTTCTAAAAGAAGCGATCAGAAGGGGTGTTTATATAGTTCCAGCAACAGGACGTATTTTTAAAGCAATTCCAGAATTTTTAAGAGATATTCCAGGCGTTCGATATGCTGTTTGCTGTAACGGGGCAACTGTTTATGATCAGAAAGAAGATAAGATCATATATACAAATCATCTACCAAAAGAAACGGTATTTTCGTTGTTTGATATTTTGGAAAAATATCATTGTACACGTGATATTTATCAGAATGGGCAAGGGTATATGGAACGATGCTATTTTGACCATCTTGCAGAGTATGGTGTATCAGATCATGTATTAAAACTTGTGAGAGATACAAGACTGCCGCTGGATGATCTGCGAAAGTACATTGAAGAGCATCCGCTGGGAATTGAGAAGATCAATGTATTTTTTGATGATATGGAAGAGCGGGAAACTGCAAGACAAGAATTAATCGAGAAAAATATTGCGAGTGTATCAAGTTCTCTGGAAAATAACATTGAAATAAATCAGATTGGATGTGATAAAGGAGATGGACTTTTACATCTGGCAGAGCAAATTGGATTATCTATGGATGAAGTGATGGCATGTGGAGATGCAGGAAATGATACGATGATGATCAAAGCTGTAGGAACCGGTGTTGTTATGGAAAATGGACAACCTGATCTGAAAGAGATCGCAGACTTTGTGACAAAGACAAATAATGAAGATGGTGTTGCATATGCAATTGAAAAATTAGTCTTTGAAGCATAAGATATGAAAAAAATGTGAACATGGATCATGACCATTCATTTTTATTGACGAGGGTATCCAAAGTGGTATAATAAGTGTGTTTAAATAGTTAGGGGGAACAATGAAAGATGAGAAAAACACGTAAAACAGCAGCTGTAGTAGCTCTGTATACGTTTTTGATGCTTGGATCAGTGTCTGTGGTCAGAGCAGATCAGCCAGTCACAAGAGAGCAAATAAGCAGTGAACAGACTGAGACCAAGACAGATTCTTCTGCCCAGACGACAGAAAGTGAAGCAACGACAGAGACAACAACACAGACGACTCAGGCAAAGCCGACAACGGAAGCAACAACGCATACGCATACAGCGGCGACGACGCATACAACGGCTGCAGCAACACATACAAAGAAACATACAGCAGCAACACATACAAAGAAACAAAAGACAAAGTCTGATCAAGACAAGAAGAAAGACAAAAAAAACAAGAAGAAAGACAAGAAATCTATCATTCCAAAAGTATATAATGACCATAGTCTTGAGATGAAAGATAAGAAAGAGACGATACAGGGATTTATTTATTTTAATCAGGCAGATGCAGCATGGAATGACAATGGATATCAGATCAAAAGCAGTGGATGCGGACCAAGCGCTATGGCAGTTTGTATCAGTTCGCTGACGAATAAATGGGTAACTCCAGTTGATACAACAGTATGGGCATATAAGAATGGCTATTACAGTAGTGCTGGAGCAAGTCATGAGATGGTCCCAGCATTGGCACAACAGTATAAACTGGAATGTCATGGACTTGGAAGTGATGTCAGCAAGGTTAGAGATGCATTGAAGAAGAAGCATCCAGTAGTAGCACTGATGGGACCAGGATATTTTACGAAGAAAGGTCATTTTATCGTATTGGTTGCGATCGATGATAATGATCAGGTAACGGTTGCAGATGTTGGAAGCAGACAGCGTACACAGTACAAATATCCACTAAAAGAAGTGATCGCACAGACGAAGTCAGCATCAGCAGGAGGTCCATGCTGGGAGATTTATTCTGATCAAAAGATATCTGCGAAGGCTGATAAGAAGGCAAAGCAGCTGAAGGCTGAGAAGAAATACAGAAGCAAAGAATTTAAAGCAATGTATAATGAGATCAAGTCAGTATTGCAGAAGAATTATCAGTTAGCGGTTCCACTAAAGAAAGGAACACTAGTTAGTGAAGAACAGTTTGTTACGATCACATCCTTAGGAATCAACGATAAAGTTTCCGTAATGGATGCGAGCAAGAAGCTAACAAGTGATGTCGACCTTGACACAGTAGTAGATGAGATTCAGACAGAGGCAGTCAAGGATTCTTTTTGGAATACGATCATGATCGCACCTGACAAAACAAATTTAATATATAAATAATATATATATATATATCACATAAAGAAAAGCACAGAATCATTGAGTATGATCAATGATTTCTGTGCTTTTTCTATTCTAAAAAATAGGAGGAAAGAAAAATGAAGATTCAAAATATGATCAAAAAAATAACGATTGCTGTATTATCTGCAGCAATGATGCTTGCACCTATCGTTAATATCAAAGCGGCATCAACAGATGTGGTCGATACAAGCAAAACCGGATCCATAACGATCCACAAATATGACATGACAGCAGCAAAACAGGCCGGTGTTAATACCAGTCAGTTTACACCAACAGGAAAACAGGACGCTGCTGCGGAAGCAGCCTTGGAAAAATATGTGATTAAAGGTGTGGAATTTAGTTACCTGCGAGTTGGAGATGTTGAACAGCAGAGTGAGAATGGAAAGATTCAGATGATCTATGAACTTCCAACCACAATACAGCAGATTTTGGATTTGACATCTTCTGATGCAGCTAAAACAGAAGGAAGCAAGACATATTTCACAAGCCAGCAGATCAATGAGAAACTTGTCAAGGCATTAGAAGATAATACGGTAACGAAAGATAAATTAGAAGATTACATGGGAAAGAATGGGACAGCCATGGATGAGACTAATGCTAATGGTGTGACAAGTAAAGACAAATTGCCACTGGGTCTTTACCTGATCGTTGAGACAAAGGCACCAGAAAATGTAACTTACACAACAAATCCATGGTTTGTACAGTTGCCATCCACGGATTCTAAGGGAGATGACTGGTTCTATGATGTGATCTGTTATCCAAAGAATGAAACTGGAAATCCAACACTTGACAAAAGAGTATGCAATAATCCAGATCAGGACAATGTAACAACTGCCAATACAGACAGACTGGCAGATTTTACTTCTGCAAGAAATGAATACAAATACCAGAGTACCGTGACAGCCTCTAAAGCAGAAAGACTGGATTATCAGTTCATTTCCAAATTGCCACATATCACATCATCAACAACCTACCTGTCAACTTATACATTTAACGATACGATGGCAAAAGGAATGACATATGGGAAAGATGCCGTGATCGCAATCTATGAAACTAAGGATGCAGCGGACAGAACAAATGTGAACAATGTTGAGAAGAGTGGTGCATTGGCTGTATGGAAGAGTTCCGACACGGATCCAAAGTTTGCAGCAACATACGGAAAATCTGGAGACGATCCTGCAATGAAGATCGAGATGACAAAAGCAGGACTTAAGGAGTTGAATAAGAAATATTCTGATAAATATATTGTTGTATACTATACAGCTAAGGTGAACACAGATGACAGCGTTATTCTTGGTGATAAAGGAAATCCAAACGATGTATCCCTTACGTGGAAGAGAACAAATACGAATTATTATGATATTTTAAAAGACAAATGTATCGTATACTCTTACGGATATGATCTGACAAAGAAATTTTCTGACAGCAAGGGAGATGCAACAAAGGTTAAATTCGTTGTAAAAAATAAGACAGATAATTACTATCTGGTAGCAAGAGCAGATAGAGCAGGTGTTTATCAGGTAACAGGAAAGTCTGCAAAAGAAGCTGATGCGACTCAGTTTAGTCCGTCTTCTGATGGAAAACTTGTGATCAATGGAATCGAAGGAGATGAATATGGATTTACAGAAACACACTCCGATGCAGGATACTCTCTGTTAAAGAAAGAAGTGATCGTTAAGGTCAAAGAGACAAAAGCAGATATCACACCAACCGAAGTAAACATCACAGGGATCCAGAGTAAGTCTGATGCAGATTCCACAGCAAATGATGGAGTTCCTAATGGTGCGGTATTAAAGAATGATGTGACGGTTCAGACTACAGCAGCGAGTGCGACTGTGGATGAGACAAAGGCAACGATGACAAAACACGATGATTCTGGAAATGCATATATCAATATGCAGATCACAAATCAGAAGCAGTTCATGCTGCCAATGACAGGTGGGGCAGGAAACTATCTTCTGATCATTGCAGGGGTTGTTGTTGCTGGATGTGGGATCTTGATCTTGAACAAAAACAGAAGACGATCACAAAGATAAAATGAAACAAAAGATCATACCGATTCTGATCGTTCTGACAGGTTTTTTGCTGTTGTTTTATCCATTTACAAGCAATTATCTGTTTGAAAAGAGTGCAGGTTCGACAGTGGAAAGTTATCAGGAAAAGGCAGCCGGAATGGATCAGGCGATCATAAAAAAAGTAATGGATGAAGCAAAACAGTATAATGGGGAATTGCTACGATCTTCAATACAGTTGACTGATCCGTTTAAGGAAAAACGCTTAGATGGAGAGACGGTTCATTATAACAGAATATTAAATATTGATGGATCATCGATCATGGGATATTTAAAGATTCCTTGTATTTCAGTCAATCTGCCGATCTATCATGGGACAAGTGGGACAGTTTTGGAACATGGGATCGGACATCTGGCTACATCTTCCTTTCCGATTGGAGGAAAAGATACCCATGCGGTGTTGACTGGACATACTGGGCTTAGTTCTGCAAAAATCTTTACAGATCTGACAGAGATGAAAAAGGGAGATTTCTTTTTTATACATGTATTGGATAAAAAGCTTGCTTACCGTGTGGATCAGATCACAGTCGTGGAACCACAAGATACAAAGGAACTTCAGATTATGGAAGGAAAAGATCATGTAACATTGGTTACTTGCACACCCTATGGAGTTAATGACAAGCGTTTATTAGTACGAGGAGTTCGCACAGCTTATCATGCAAAAGAGGAAGAGATAAGAGCAAGAAATCATTATTCGCAATGGATGGAAGTTTACAAACGGGCCATCTTTGCAGGACTATTGATTATTTGTGTATTGATCGCAGCCAGAAAAGTATATGAAAAGAAAAAGCGGAGAAAGGAGATATGGGTGAAACAAAAGATCATAAATATTGTTGGAATCTTTTTTCTGGTGATAGGGATCACGTTACTGCTTTATCCGGAGATCATATCATATCTGAAACAAAAACAGTCCGATCAGACGGTGAAAGAATTGACGCAGAGGAGAAGCAAAAGAAAACAGGATGATCTACTGTATCAAAAAGCAGTCTGCTATAACAGGAAGATATTCAAAGAAAAACAAGCAGGACTAAAGGATGTATTCAATTACCGCAGTGCACCGATCGTCTTAAGAAACGAAAAGAATACCTTCGGTTACATTAAGATACCGAAGATGAAACAGAAACTTCCATTATATCTGGGAGCGACGATGGAAAATATGAGAAAAGGAGCAGCGATCATGGGACAGACATCCCTGCCAGTAGGACAAAAAGACAGCAACTGCGTGATCGCTGCACATCGGGGATATCGGGGAATTCCGTATTTTCGGGACATCGAACAGTTAAAAACAGGCGATCAGGTGATCATTAGAAATCCATGGGAAAGACTGGATTACCGGGTTACAAAGATTAAAGTGATCGATCCATATGATATGGACAAGATTCTGATTCAAAAAGGGAAAGATATGGTCACACTTTTAACCTGTCATCCGTACCGAGGACATGGAAGATACCGGTATGTGGTGTACTGTATGAGGAATCATGGACAGAAGATCAGGAAACAAAAGGAAGATAGATAAAAATAGATGGAGAGGAGGATATGATGAAGAATGCAAAAAAGATCCTGGAAAGAAAACGAAAGATCATAGTGGTATTAGTGGTCATGGTTTCATTTGTTTCTGTTCTGACATGGTATCAGATGAAGAAGGCACATGCTTATCAATCATATAATACAGGAGGAAACAAACATTTTAAAGATGGACATTTAACAGTGAACATCAATGGACCAAATGGGAAAAGCGATAGTCTGACAATGTATATTCATAGTGATGAATATGAAAAAAATAAAAATGTCAGCGGTGGGACATTTAATAATTCCAGACATCCATATACGGTAACGACGTATTCCGGTGGAGGCGGAGATTATAAGCTTACAGTGAATAAACAGACGATATATTCAGAGAAGAACAGTAACAACAACTATACACTTTTAACGATCAAAGTCTGGTATCTGTTACCGGCCCATGAACAGCATCGATCCTGGGAATGGGTAACGGTGGATAAACCAGTATTTTCAGATCCGAGCAAGGATATAACGCTTTATTGCGGAGGAAATGATGGATTTTGGGAAAATTCCTATCATGATACTCAAGAACATTGGAAATCAGTAAATATCCATGTCAGTACTGGATTGGTCGGAGTGTCCTCCGCTGACAGAGATGGATGGAAAACTTATGACTGGTGTTCTATAAATCTGAATCTGGAAAAGCCAAGCCGCAGCATTTATTACAACGGAAATGGTGGAGATGGTGCAGATGTAACATGGAATTTTACGGATGGAGATTATTTTTCGTTTCCAACGGTATCAAGAAGAGGTTATACCTTGGAAGGATGGCTGGATGAAGGAACAAAATGGATGTCCAATACAGGCTGGCTGGTATGTGGTAATTATACAGAGACAGCCCAGTGGACAGCGAATACATACACTGTAAACTATGATGGAAATGGAGAAGATTCTGGATATGTGAATGATGGGACAGCCACGTACGATCAAAATTACAGCTTTGCTGAGAATGGATACACGAAAAAAGGCTATGCCTTTGTTGGATGGAATACAGATAAACATGCGGTGAGAGCACGGTATTCTCCAGAAGAGACGATCACATGGAGTAACACGGATGGTATGACACTTTATGCTGTCTGGTCCAAGAACTCTTATGAAGTAACATTTGATGGAAATGGTGCATCAGGCAGCAAAAAGACTGTGGAATTAAAATATGGACAGGATGATATCCTGCCAGCAAATACATTTGAACGGCCGGGATATACCTTCCTTGGATGGAGTGAAGATCCGAATGCGATCAAAGCAAAATATACCGATAGACAGGCAGTCAATACTCTCTGCGATGCTGGACAGACTTGTGAATTGTATGCTGTCTGGAAGAAAACAGATGGATCATTCGACACACACAACATTATTCATGATGACGGCATGTTTAATGGCTCGATCGAACTGGAAGGGCAGAATGGAACTGGATTTTCGAGAGACCACGTAGATTCTGAGTATGGAAGGATCGACAAGGAAGGGCAGCCAGGATATTTCACAAACCGTTACAAGTAAAAAGGAGGAAGAAAGTTTGAAACAAATGAAGACGATCTGTAAAAAGATATCGGTAAGTATTCTTACCCTCCTGATGATCATGACAATGTATCTGAGTGGTTCAGGAGAATCACTGTTCTTGAAGAATAGAGACGTCAAGGCTTTCACAGGAAAAGCCAAACTGGTGATGAGCCAGGCATTATCAAGTAATAAGATCTCAGAGATCGATCGTCCTGCATCAGAAGGTCTGTGGAGTATGACAGCTGACGGACACAGAGTGTTTTGCTTAAACTCTGGAAAGACCATGTGTTCTGGAGATACCTTAAAATACAAGACGATCAATGCAGCAACTTATGAAAAAAAGGGAATTGCAAAAGCATTAAACTGGTATTTCAGGTCAAGCGGCAAGAATACAAAAGATCTGTCATTGTGTCAGGCATACATCTGGGCATGTGGACATGGAGCGAATAAGCAAAATACCGTTTATCAGGCAGGAAAAAATGTGGACAGAGGTTATTCGCAGAAAGATGCAAAAAAGTTCTGTAAAATGATCAGTGATCAGGATCCAGAAGGAACGATCTACTATTATACAGTGAAGAAATGTGTGAAAAAGAAGAAACTGGATTCCCATCAGGTTTTGTTCGGATTTCGTCATACACCGCCAGATATTGAAAAAGCGAAAACGAGTGCAACAAAGTCAGGAACCAGCCCAGATAATGTAAGGATCAAGATCAAAAAGAAAGATGCGGAAACAAGAGCAGGGCTTTCTGGAGCAGTATTTCAGATCTATATGGATGGGAATTATCAAGGAAGTGTAACAACCGATGACAATGGAGAAGCTTCTTATACTGTTCAAAGAACGGTAAGTTATAGTGTGACATCAACGAAAAAGACTTATGTAAAGAATTGGAACGATCTTTCAAAAAGTCAGCAAAAAGAAGCGACAGATAATGGCTGGTACGATTCTTCGGCAAAAGCATATGCTGTGGCAATGCAGGAAGCACAAAAACTTGCAGAGCAGAAGATTTCAGCCTTAAAGAGTGCCTCGGTCCACACTTGGATGGTCAGGGAAACAAAATCCCCATTCGGACACCTGATCCCAGATCAGACAGATCAGAGCAAAGTGGAACAGGGTGGAGTCAGATCATTCACATTTAACTATACCAATGAATTTCAAAAGAGTGATCTGGAGATCTTTAAACAGGGAACTGTAAAGAATAAACGAGGGGATCTAGGAGTTGAAGCAAACTTGCAGAATGCTGTCTATGAGCTATATGCTGACCATGATATCACAGGCTCCGATAACAAGAGTGTTGTCTATAAAGCAGGAACACTTGTGACACAGATGGTAACTGATGCGGATGGTTATGCAAAAGTGACAGATCTGTATCCGGGATATTACCGTTTACATGAGAAGTATGCTCCGTTGGGATATAAGTTATCTAGTAATGATATATCAGTCACGGTCAATAAAAATACATCCCAGTATCTGAAGGAACAGCAATATGAAGGAACAATACAAGTTGTAAAGACGTTTGGCGAGGAAAATGTTCCAGAAGCACAGGCAGTTTTTGAGGTTTATGATTCCAAGAATAACTTAAAACAGACGATCACAACGAATGACAAAGGGATCGCAGAAACAGATTTACTTCCTTATGGAGCTTACCGTATTCATCAGACGAAAACGACCGATGGATATGATATGGTACCGGACAAATGGGTAAGCATTGATGGATCTAAAATGATCTATAAGGTTGAATCAAACGATCCAAAGCAGCATGCAGGGATCATGTTGACAAAGGTTACAAGGATCAGTGATAAGGAAACTGGAACTTATACAAAAAAAGAAGAATATAAGGCAGAATTCCAGATCATCGATCAGTCGACAAAGAAAGTCATAGAAACATTGATCACGGATGAAAATGGTGCAGCTCAATCTGGAAAGTTAGATCCTGGCATCTACACGGTTCATCAGACAAAAGGAAGTGATAATTATAAGATCGCTGATGATTTTGATGTAACGATCAAAGACGGCGATAAGAAATTTAAAAAATTTGAGCTGAATAATTATTATAATGGAGACAAGATCCGGGTCAGAAAAACGATGGTCAAGAATGGAAAGTCTAAACCAGAACCAGGGGCTGAGTTTGTTGTACTGGATGAATCTATGGTGAAAGATTTCAAGGATCAGACATTGGCAACGTCACAGGACAGGCTCCATTACATTGAAAAACTGAAAAAAGATAATAGAGATGCGATTCTTGGAACATTAGTCACAGATTCCGAAGGAAAGGCAGCGATGCTCCTAAAAGATTTCGTAAAGAAGACAGGGTTTATAGTCGTGCAGACCAGAGGTGTCGAAGGCTATGACCTTGCGCTACCGCAGTATTCCACAGAAATGAAAGCATCGATCGAGGATGAAGTCAAAGTGTATGAATTCGTTTTAAAAGACGATTATACAAAATCCGCAAAGATTTCGATCAAAAAGCAAATGTCCGTAAATAAAGATAAGTATGTACCGGAATCTGGGGCGGAATTTCAGATCATTGATCCGCATGGAGAAGTGGTCGATACTCTGATAACTGATGAAAAAGGAGAAGCAACTTCAATCTCGTTAGCGATCGGTGTTTATACATTGCATCAGATCAAGGGTGATCCAAAGCATGAAATGATGGAAGATGAAGATGTGGTCTTGATCAAGTCTGATGTCCATAAGACAGTCACGTTTGGTCCGTATAAAGATGATGAAAATAAGATCAGGATCGAACTAGTCAAACGTTCATCAGAGACAAAGAAGCTGTTAAATGATGCAGTCTATGAAATCTATGATGAAGATCAGGATATTGTGGCAACTTTGACTACAGGAACGAGTGGAGATGGAACTGCAGAGTGCTATCTTCCATATGGAAAATATACGATTAAGGAAACTGCTGCGCCAGCAGGCTACAACATGGATGACGCAGAAGAAAAATCTTTTGAGTTAAGCGGGGAATCCACAAGCATCAAGATCACGTACGATAATGCTGGAAATGGAAGCTGCAGGTTTGAACAGATGGATACGCCAGTCTATGGAGAAATTACGTTCAGTAAGACGGGAGATATCTTAACAGATTATGACAAGGATTCTCAGAGTTTTATCTATGACAACGATCAGATCGCAGGAGCAGTCTATGGGCTGTATGCGGATGAGAATATCAAGAAAGATGACGGAACGCTCGTATGGAAGAAGGACGAACTGATCGATCAAAAGACAACGACAAAAGAGAAGGAGATCCATTTTACAAGAAAGGATATGGATGGAAAAGAAACAACTAACTTCTATTTAGGAAAGTATTACATAAAAGAGATCAAGTCTCCGACAGGCTATATCAAAGATCAGGAAAAACATGAAGTAGAACTGACATGGGATACAACTGCAGGAAGTATCAATGATATTCGTGATGATGATAAAGTACCAGACAAGGAAGATCCGTTTGGAAATGAAGACAATAATGTAAGTACAGGTATTTATGTGTTGGAAAAAGGCGAAAAATTGAACCAGAAGATCAAGGATGCGGAATCTGTGACTTTCACGTGGAAGAGTGCACCAGAAGGAGCTGTGACAACGGATGTTTCTCAGAATAAAGATGGCAGTATTGTGCTTTGGAACGATGATGGAGATTGTTATATCTCAAGTCAAAGAGCCGGACAGGTCATCTACATGAATGCAATATCATCTAAAATGTTTAAAAATTGCAGGAATCTCACAGAGATCCATTTTAAAAATATTGATACATCCGCAGTTGTGGATATGAGTCAGATGTTTTATGCCATGGATTCCATCAAAACACTCGATCTTTCATCTTTCAATACCTCCAATGTAGAAGATGTCAGCCAGATGTTCTATGGAAATCCAGTTCTTAAGACAACATATGTCATGGATCAGATCTTAAAGATCGAAGAAGATAAGTTTATCGAGGAACAGCCGTTAAAGATCGTTGCCATGCCAAAGAACAGGTTCTTAAAAGGTGATAAATTCAAGGCAGAGGACTTTAGCTGGAGAATCCTTTATGATGACGATGGAGCAGAAGATGTGGAAGTGACGGATAAAGATGTGGCATTTACACCGACATATGCAGAAAAATCAGGAAAATACGAGATCAATATCAGTTTTAACAACCAAGGATCGTATAAAGATCTGCCAGAGAAAACGATCAAGACTACGGTAGAGGTTCTGGATTCAGAAGAGGAAGATATCGCCTTAAAGGTTGCAAAGAAAGCAAGTATTCATGTCAAAGCTAATGATACTTTGCAAAAATACGGCATCCACCTGATCAAGACTGATCAAGACGGAAACAAGCTGGCGGGAGCCATATTTGCCTTAAAAGCGAAAACAGATATCGTTAATAGCAAAGGAGAAAATATCTTTAAGAAGGGTGATACGATCGCCACCACTACATCACAGGATGATCAGTTTGAATATCTGGAATTTATTGGATTGCCGACCGATATCTATGCAAAGGATGGAACAGACAGTGATATGTATGAGGTAGAAGAAATCTACGCACCAGATGGATACGAGAAATCGGACAAGACATTAACATTTAAGGGTAAAGTGATCAATGATACGAAAGAAAATCTCATTCATGATGTAAAAGCCGAGAATAATACGGATAATGATACAACAACATATGTGCATGATTCAGATACTTTAGTCAACCAGAAACTGGATTATATTGCATTGAAGAAGATATGGGATGATCATGACAATGTAGCAAAGATCCGTCCAGATGTTGTTACGATCAAGGCAACACATAAGACAACAAAAGAAGTAAAGGTGTATACACTGACAAAAGATAATAACTGGACAATGTTTACGGATATCAAGAAGGATGATCGTGAAAAGTGGGAGTTTCGTGAAGATGTTCCCGAAGGTTATACTTTGACGAGTACACACTGGAATAATGCGATGTATGTGATTTCGTTTACGAACTTCCATGAAAATCCAGAATATGTCGATATCAATGTACAAAAGGTTTGGGAAGATGGTGACAATGGAGATGATCTGAGGCCGATATCGATCAAAGCTCAATTATATAGAAATGGTGAGAAATACAAGAATGCTATTACATTAGACGAAACAAATAACTGGTCAGATGATGTAACGTATCATTGCCTCGATAAGTATGACAAAGCTGGCGAACCATTTGAGTATGAAGTGAAAGAAGAAGTCTATGATAAGCTGACAGGTAATGCAAAAACAGGATATGTCGATACTTACGAGACAAATGAGACAATAGATGATGATGGTACAACAACGAAGAATATCATGATCACGAATACGCATACACCAGATACGACGAAGAAAAAGGTTAAAAAGGTATGGAATGATCATGGGAATAAAGATGGCATACGCCCAAAGTCTGTCTTAGTTAATCTGTTGGCTGATGGTAAAGTGGAAGAAACATTGATGCTCAGTGCGAAGAATAACTGGAAAGCGTCCAGTAAGGTACTTCCTGTGAAAGTCAATGGTAAAAAAGTCAATTATACATGGAAAGAAGTCGAAGAAGGATTGATCACGGGAGAATCTGAGATCGGATACAGACCAACCTATGATACGGATGAAAATGATCAGGATCTTACAGTAATCACAAACACACATGACCGTACAGGGCCGAAAGGAAGCATTACGATCACAAAAGCATTGGAACCAGGTAATCTGAATATGGATGTTGGGGATCCGACTTTTATATTTACACTGACTGGAACCGATGTCTATGGAAAGAAACACAGTTATGAGAAGAAAGTCAAATTCACAAAGGCAGAGGTTGAAAAACAGATGAAAGATCATCCGGGAGATCTGATCGAACTGTCTGTGACGTTTGATGATCTGGAATATGGCACTTATACGTGTAATGAAGGAGGTATGATCAAGTATTTCAAATTACTCAATATTAAGAGCAACAGCAGCAATGCAACGATCGATCAGGAGAAAGAAACTGTGACGTTCGATATTGGACCAACTGGAACGACAGCTAAAGCACAATTGACAGGTGGAGCGAAGTTTATGAATCAGATGATCCAAGGATCTGTAAAACTTATCAAGAAAGATTCTAAGGGGAAATCATTAAGAGATATCGAATTTGTGATCACATCATCTGATGGAGCAGAAGTAGCGAAGGCCAAAACAGATTCTGCTGGAGAAGTCACTTTTGATGGACTGCTTCCTGATACTTATACGATCACAGAGACAAAGACAGCGGTTGGAAAGAATCTGTTAAAAGAACCAATCATCGTTACACTGCCAATGACGATGTCACAGGCAGAGGTGGATAAACAGAATGTGGATACAAGTAAAGCAATCAAACAGGGAAATGATTATTACTTCTATCATCTGACGTACAATGTTACGAATGATTCTATATTGGATCTTCCAAAGACAGGTGGACGGACAGATGAGCTTTCATTCATAGGAGGAATCATTCTGATTTTAGGAGGATTATTTTTATTGCATAGAAAATTTCGATAAAATCCGAAAAAATATAAAAAAATAAATTATGAAGAAACCACGTAAATAAGCCATTTTTTACGTGGTTTCTATCTATAAAATAAAAATATCAAAAAAAAATTAAAAAAAGTGTTGACATTCATCGAAAATAAGAGTATATTATATTTTGTCGTCAGGCAAGAGAGCTTGAGAGACACAAGGGATCATAGCTCAGCTGGGAGAGCATCTGCCTTACAAGCAGAGGGTCATAGGTTCGAGTCCTATTGGTCCCACTATCCATGAACTACATGGATGAATTTCATAACATATGGCGATGTAGCTCAGTTGGCTAGAGCATACGGTTCATACCCGTAGTGTCAGCAGTTCGAATCTGCTCATCGCTACTTTCGGAAGACATATTCGATATGAATATGTCTTTTTTTCTGCTAAAAATCATGATAAAAGAGTGAAATCATGTTATAATAAAAACAAAAAAAGGAGAGCAAGAATATGCGTGTAGGAATGGGATATGATGTCCATCAGTTAGTAGAAGGAAGAGACTTGATCTTAGGCGGAGTAAATATACCATATGAGAAAGGATTATTAGGACACTCAGATGCTGATGTTCTGCTGCATGCGATCACAGATGCGATCCTTGGGGCAGCAGCATTAGGAGATATCGGAAAGCATTTTCCAGACACAGACCCTGCATATCATAATGCAGACAGCATGAAGTTGTTAGCAGAAGTTGTAAGATTGATCGAGGAAAAAGGATACGAGATTGGAAATGTGGATGCGACAGTCATTGCACAGAGACCAAAGTTATTAAATTATATTCCAACAATGAAAGAAAATATCAGTAAGACCCTCAAAGTAGATCCAGATCAGGTGAATGTCAAAGCAACGACAGAAGAACATTTAGGATTCACAGGAGAGGGACTCGGGATCAGTGCACAGGCAGTGTGTCTGCTTAATGAAACAAAATAAGAATAAAGGAAATAGCATGGAGATCGTTTATCAGAAAAACAAAGACAAACAGCCAGTATATGACATGTATCAGGAGATTTTTGAAGATCCAGAGCCGTTTGCACAGTATTATTTTGAAGAGATATATGCAACGAATCAAGTGATGCTGGCAGAAGAAGACAACAAGATCTTAGGAATGATCCATTTAAATCCATACCACATAAGAGCAGGAAAGAAGACATATACATTAAATTATATTGTAGCAGTTGCGGTGTGGAAGGAATATAGAAGAAGAGGCATCATGGCAGAGATGCTTAAGAAGTGTTTGAATGATATGCATGAGCAGCAACAGCCATTTACGTATCTGATGCCTGCGAATAAAGCATATTATGAACCATTCCAGTTTCGATTTGTGATGGACTGGGAAGAAACAATGATCGATGATCATAACATTTTATATACAGATGATACAACGGATAGAAATCATAAGATCGTTCATATAATGGCAGAAGATTATCAGACGATCCAGAATTTTTTAGAGCGGTTTATGGAACAATACAAGATATATACAGTTCCGGATGAACCATACCTGAGACGACTGGAAAAAGAAAGCCAGAGTGGAGATGGAAGCCTCTTAGCTTATTATGAAGACGATCTGTTACAAGGCGTATTTGCAGAAAGTTTTGAAGAAGATGAAGTATATATCCGATGGGCGTATTCTTTAGAGCCAGAACATATGCTTAACCAGATCAAACAACGACACCAAGGTAAGAAGATTTATATCACAGAAGGGAATTTATTCAAGGAAAATTCAACAGGAAAGGATTTTATACAAAGCAAAAAAGTACCAAAGATCATGGCAAGGATCACGAACCTTACTGCTTGGGGAGATATCTTGCAAGGAAAGAATGATTTTACATTCAGGATATTGGTGAAAGATCCATATATCAAGGATCAGAATGGAGTATTCCAGTTTCAATGTCTGAATCATAAGATATCCATTCAACGTGCAGACATACCACAAGATGAGACATTAGACATACACACAACGGAGGCACAGGGATGGAAAGATGAAATTTCAATCGACGAGCTGACACAGGTGTTTTTTGACTACGATGCAGGACAGATATTAAAAGAGCATGAGTATCTAAAAGATATCGTGCCGGCTGGCCCAATCTATATTTCAGAGGAGGTATAAGCCATGAAGTTAATGTTTATCGGAGCGGATCATGAAGTGACCGGAAGTTGCCATTATGTGGAAGCTTGCGGCAAAAGATTTATTGTTGACTATGGAATGGAACAAGGGTTAAATGTATACGAGAACGTTGATCTTCCAGTGAATGCAGGGAATCTTGATTTTATCCTGCTGACACATGCACATATCGATCATTCAGGGCTGATCCCGCTGTTGTATGCAAAAGGATTCAGAGGAAAGATCTATGCGACAAGAGCAACAACCGATCTATGTGAGATCATGTTGCAAGACAGTGCACACATTCAGGAATTTGAAGCAGAATGGAAGAACAGGAAAGCAAGGCGATCTGGAAAACCAGAAGTTGTACCGATCTATACGATGGATGATGCAATCAATGTCATGCAGTATTTCGTGCCATGCCCATATGGCAGACAGATTGAAGTTGCTGACGGCATTACGATCAAATTTACAGATATCGGACATCTGTTAGGATCTTCCAGCATTGAAGTATGGTTAAGGGAAGTAGATGTGGAAAAGAAACTGGTATTCTCTGGAGATATCGGAAACTTTAACCAGCCATTGATCAAAGATCCGAGCTATACGAGAGAAGCAGATTATGTTATTATGGAATCTACGTATGGTGACCGTTATCATGGAAAACATCAGGATTATGTGACAGAATTGACCGATGTGATCCAGAGGACCTTTGATCGAGGCGGGAATGTCGTGATTCCATCATTTGCAGTTGGAAGAACACAGGAGCTGTTATATTATATCCGTCAGATCAAGGCTGAAGATAGGATCAAGAATCATGGAGATTTCAAAGTTGTTGTAGACAGCCCATTGGCAGTGGAAGCAACGAAGATCTTTAATATGAATATTGATGAAACATATGATGAGGAAGCTATGGAATTAGTGAAACAAGGAATTAATCCGATCACATTTTCCAATCTTCATTTATCCATTACGACAGAAGAATCAAAGGAGATCAACTTTGAAACAGAACCGATGGTGATCATTTCAGCATCCGGAATGTGTGAAGCTGGACGAATCAGACACCATTTAAAACATAACCTGTGGAGATCAGAGAATACGATCATATTTGTAGGATATCAGGCATATGGAACTCTGGGAAGATCACTGATCGAAGGAGCCAAAGAAGTAAAACTGTTTGGTGAGGTGATCAAAGTGGCAGCAGATATCGTACAATTAGAAGGTTTAAGCGGACATGCAGACAAGAACGGGTTATTAAAATGGGTCAATAGTTTCGAGAAGAAACCAGAAGAAGTATTTGTAGTTCATGGAGAAGATGCGGTCTGTGAAGCATTTACATCATGCTTAAAAGATGAATACAAATTCAAAGCGAGAGCACCATACAGCGGAGATGTGTTTGACCTTATTGCAGGCGAATGGACTGAATGGGGATCAAGAGAACGCATCCAGAAGAAACCAAAACAGAGCAGTGCTTATATCAGACTTCTTACAGCCAGCGAGCGTTTGAAATCTGTAATTGAGCACAATGAGGGTGGAACGAACAAAGACCTGGGCAAATTTGCTGACCAGATCATCGCCCTTTGTGATAAGTGGGAAAGGTAACAATGCAAGAGACAAAACGTAAAACAGAAGATGCAGTGCGTATAAATAAATATTTAAGTCAGGCAGGAATCTGCTCCAGAAGACAGGCGGATACTTATGTCGAGGAAGGCAGAGTCGAAGTCGATGGAGAAGTTGCAGTAAGCGGAACCAAAGTACTTCCGGGGCAGAGCGTGACATTTGATGGAAAGCCGGTAAAGATTCAGGAAGATCTGATCTTTCTGGCTTTTCATAAGCCAAGAGGAATTGTATGCACAGCAAGCAAAGAAGAGAAAGATAATATTATCGACTATATTAACTATCCAACAAGGATCTATCCTGTAGGACGATTAGATAAGGATTCTCAAGGATTGATCCTGCTTACCAATGATGGTGAAGCAGCCAATCAGATCATGAAAGCAAGAAATTATCATGAAAAAGAATACGAAGTAACAGTGAATAAACGAATTACGAATGAATTCATTCATGATATGAGGAATCCAGTACCATTAGATGAGATCAATGCAGTAACAAGAAGATGCAAAGTTATAAAAGAAGGACCAAACGAGTTCAGGATCATCTTGACACAGGGATTAAACCGACAGATCCGAAGAATGTGTGAACACTTTGGATACCGTGTGACAAAACTTAAGAGAGTCCGTGTTATGAACATTAGACTCGGCGATCTGAAAGAAGGAAGATATCGAAAATTAACTCCGGATGAATTACGAGAGTTAAAGAAGGAGCTAAAAAGTGAATGATTTAGACAGAATGAAAGGACTCATTCATACACTAAATGAAGCAGGGAAAGCTTATTACCAGCAGAATAAAGAAGTTATGAGCAACCTCGAATACGATAAGATGTATGATGAACTTTTAGAACTAGAGAAAAAGACGAACACTGTTTTATCAAACAGCCCAACGATCCATGTAGGGTATGAATTGATGACAGCATTGGAAAAAGAAGCACATCCATCTCCGATGTTATCATTAGACAAGACAAAGGAGCCAGATCAGCTGGCAGCATGGTTAAAAGGTCGAGAAGGAATTTTGTCTTGGAAATTAGATGGATTAACTATTGTTCTGACTTATGAAAATGGAGAACTTGTAAAAGCATTAACAAGAGGAAAAGGAGATATAGGAGAAGTTGTAACAAACAACGCAAGGGTTTTTGAAAATGTTCCAAGACACATTGCATATCAGGGAACATTGGTCATTCGTGGAGAAGCAATCATTCCATATTCAGATTTCTATAAGATGAACGAAGAAATCGAAGATGTTGACAGTCAGTATAAGAACCCAAGAAACTTATGCAGTGGTTCCGTCAGACAGTTAAACAATGAGATCACAGCCAAACGCCACGTTCATTTCTATGCGTTCAGTGTCAGTGATGTTGAAGGTATGGATTTTGATAATTCCTTCGAGAAGAAATTAGACTGGGCAGCAAGCCTTGGATTTGATGTGGTAGAACATATCAGAGTCACAGAAGATACGATCCGAGGTGAGATTGAGAAATTCTCAAAGAAGATCGAACAATTTGATCTGCCATCAGATGGACTGGTATTAGTCTATGATGATCTTGCATATGGAAAAAGTCTTGGAAGAACAGCCAAATTCCCAAGAGATTCCATCGCATTTAAATGGGCAGATGAGACAGCGGAGACAACATTAACTGAGATTGAATGGAGCCCATCAAGAACCGGACTGATCAATCCAGTGGCAATTTTTGAACCAGTAGAATTAGAAGGAACGACTGTCAGCAGAGCCAGTCTCCACAACATTAGTGTGATGGAAGAACTGCAGTTAGGAATCGGCGATGAGATCGTTGTATACAAAGCTAATATGATCATTCCACAGCTTGCAGAGAATAAAACAAAGAGCGGCAATATAGAGATTCCGCATACTTGTCCTGCATGCGGTGGTGAGACAAAGATCGAAGATGAAAATGGAATCAGGACCTTGGTCTGCACCAATGAATTTTGCAGTGCAAAGAAGATCAAATCATTCTCGCATTTTGTATCAAGAGATGCAATGAATGTTGATGGACTATCCGAAGCAACATTACAGAAGATGATCGATGTTGGACTATTAAATGAAATTTATGACATCTTCACTTTAAAAGATCACAAAGAAGAGATTCTGGAATTAGAAGGATTTGGGGAAAAATCCTACCAAAATCTGATCAATGCGATCAATGATTCCAAACAGCCTGCATTGGCAAACTTTATTTATAGTCTGGGAATTCCGAATGTAGGACTTTCCAATGCAAAATTGATCTGCAAACATTTTAAAGAAGATTTCAATGCGATCAGAGAAGCCGATGCAGAGGATTTTATTGCGATCGATCAGATTGGACCGATGATCGCAGAAGCTATGGTATCATATTTTCATACACCACATAATCAGAAGATCTTAGAACAACTGTTACAATATGTGCAGTTTGAGAAGAAAGAAGAAAGTAAGACAGAACAGATATTAGAAGGAAAAACATTTGTTGTGACAGGATCACTTGATCATTTTGATAACAGAAAACAACTAAAGGAAGAGATTGAGCAGATGGGAGGCAAGGTCACAGGATCAGTGTCAAAGAAAACAGACTATCTGATCAACAATGATAAAATGTCGCAGTCATCAAAGAATAAGAAAGCGATGGAATTAAACATTCCAATACTGAGCGAAGAAGATTTCCTTGATCTGATCGGACGATAATAAATATAGATTGCATAAAAAATGCAAGAGTTTTATAATAAATATCTGACAGGAAAAATGCTGTCAGCTTAAAAAGCAATCGAAAAAAAGAGAAGGAGATTTGATAAAATGCCAATTCGAATAGACAACGATCTGCCGGCGAAGGCAGCCTTAGAAGAAGAGAATGTATTTGTGATGGATAAAGAAAGGGCATGTACACAGGATATCAGGCCTTTAAAGATTGCAATTTTAAATCTGATGCCAAACAAATTAGACACAGAACTTCATTTGCTGAGAAGTTTATCAAATACACCATTACAGTTAGATATTACATTTTTACAGACAGAATCTTATGTTCCGACTCATGTATCAGAGTCACACATGGAGAAATTTTATAATTATTTCTCAGAGATCAAAGACAAACGTTTTGACGGACTGATCATTACAGGAGCACCAGTAGAGTTAAAAGAATTTGAAGAGGTTGATTACTGGGATGAAGTTGTTGAGATCATGGAATGGTCCAAAACACATGTTACATCAACTTTGCATATCTGCTGGGCAGCACAAGCAGGACTTTATTATCACTATGGAATCAAGAAACATATCTTGAATAAGAAGATTTCAGGTGTTTATGAACACCATCCATTACATAATAAACTTCCTATTATTCGAGGATTTGATGATAAGTTCTACGTGCCACACTCTAGAAATACAGGAGTTGACGGAGAAGCCATCCGCAAGAATAAAGAATTAACGATCGTAGCAGAATCAGATGAGACAGGACCATACATTATTTTGAATTCCACAGGAAGTCAGGTATTTGTCACAGGACATCCAGAATATGATGTGATGTCACTGCATTATGAATATGTAAGGGATGTAAAACGAGGACTGAATCCAGATATACCAAAGAATTATTACAAAGATGATGATCCAACGAAGAAACCAGTGAAGTCATGGAGATGTCATGCAAATGCTATGTATTATAACTGGCTGAATTATTATGTATATCAGGTGACACCATACGATCTGGAAAAAGACAAATAAAACAAAGGTTGCTGTACAAAGTATGGCAGCCTTTTTGAAATAATGATACAGCATGTAGATGGAGAAAAGAAAGGAAAACAAATGATCAAACTAATCGCAACAGACATTGATGGAACATTAGTGGCAGATGGGACACTGGATCTGAATCCGGAATATTATGACGTGATCAAAGAACTGAAACGAAGAGGAACGATCGTGTTAGCGGCAAGCGGCCGTCAGAGAGCAAGTATCGAGAAAGTATTCACGCCAGTACTTGATGATATCAGTTTTATTTCAGAAAATGGAACTTGTATTCATTCCAAAGATTATCAATATGTAGATGTGATCGACCCAGAAATCGTAAGAACTTATATTGAAGAAGCAAGACAGTTCCCAGGATGTGAGATTGCAATCAATAAAGATAACATGACATATATGGAGAATATCGGGATTTACCAGCATCTGGTCGGAGACTATGGCTACAGAGGTGATCTTGTAGATGATGTTTTAGGGGATCCAGAAGGTGTATGTAAGATGAGTATTTTTCATCACAATTGCGCCGAAGATGTAGTTGGGGATGAGTTCATCAAACGATGGGGCAAGAAGATGAATGTTGTAGTATCCGGAAAATGCTGGGTTGATTGCGCCAACAAAGGTGCGAACAAAGGAAGTGCCTTAAGACATTTTCAGGAAGAATACGGAATCACACCAGATGAAACACTGGCATTTGGAGATAATTTAAATGATATCGAGATGTTAAAACGTGCAAGTCACAGTTTTGCAGTGGAGAATGCCAGAGATGAAGTAAAAGAAGCAGCGAATTTTGTAGCACCATCTTACAAAGAAGATGGGGTACTTCAGGTATTGAAAGCAGTACTGAGTGGTGAATTATGCTAACAGAAGAAATGACCATGACTTATGAAGAGTCTGTAAAATATTTATACAAAATCGCAGGATTCGCCACAAAATCTTCTCTCGAAGATATAAAATACTTTTTAGAACGATTGGGAAATCCTCAAAAAGAGCTGCATATGATCCATGTAGCAGGGACGAATGGAAAAGGATCCGTCTGTGCATTTTTAGAAGCACTCCTTACCCAGCATGGAAAGAAGACAGCTTCCTTTACCTCGCCACATGTTGTGAAGATCAATGAACGAATCAAGCTGTGTGCGAAAGAGATCAGTGATGAACGATTTGCATCAGCTGCGGTGAAGGTAAGACATGCCATTGAAACTGGAATAACAGAAGGAAAGAACAGTCCATCATTTTTTGAGGCAGTATTTCTGATGGCGATGGTGATCTTTCAGGAAGAACAACCAGATATCTGTATGATCGAGACAGGAATGGGTGGAAGATATGATGCTACCAATGTTATCTGTCCGAAGGTCAGTGTGATCACTTCAATCAGCGAAGATCATATGGAATTTCTGGGACAAACATTGGAAGAGATCGCAACACACAAAGCAGGGATCATTAAGCCAGGAATTCCAGTTGTGACAATAGAACAGGAACCCAAGGTAAAAGAAATCCTTTCTGAAGAAGCAAGGCAGAAAAAATCACGAATTTATGACATTTCTGAAGATAATCTTAATTTTAAAGAAAAAGCAGGAAAATATATTGATTTTTTAAATGCCAATGCGTATGATAAGGAAAGAGATGTGCGGACCAACATTGCAGGAGAATTTCAGAAGTCCAATCTTGCAGCAGCATTGCAGACAGCAGAACTTATCTGTGGACGACTCGATGAAGATAAGATTTATGAAGCACTGAGCCAGATCAGGATCAGCGGAAGGATGGAAGAGATCGCACCAGGGATCATTGTGGATGTATCGCACAATATCCAAGGAATGCAAGGATTTGTACAGACTGTGGAGGCAAACTACCATGGAATGAAGAAGCGGATCTTATTTGCAGCATCTCATCAGAATGAAGAAGAATATATGAAGAACATTCTGAAGACGATTCCAGAGATTGAAGCCTTTTATACAGTGGGGATTCATAAGAGAAGAATCAATGAAGCAGAATTTCAGGATGCTTTTCGTAAGATGATAGACAGGAATCAGGAAACAACGGTATGCTTTGTTGTCGGATCTTTTTATCTGGCAGGCATGGCCAAAGAGTTTATAAATCAGGAGGAAGAGAATGTTAGACTTTAACGAAGAATTAGCCAAGTTTCAACCATGTGCAGATTTGGAAGAAGCGGAAGAGAATATATATGGGAAAGAATTAGAAGAGATCAAGAAGAATAAGACAGAATTATATAAAGCCAACCAGATGATCAAGAAATACAATCAGGCATTAAACTACGCCAAGCAAGGGAATGATGACCTTGCGATGTTACAGTTAAAGAATGTTGTGGCAGCTATTCCTAATTTTGTAGATGCATATCTTTTAATGGCATTATTATCCATCAAGGGAGAGAATTATGATAATGCAAGAACATTCCTTGATACGATCTTAAAGATCGATCCAAACAACGAATCAGCAGTGGAATATGGCAAAGAATTTGAGACAAAAGTAGTCGAAGAAGAGCCACAGACAACTGAGCCAGAGAAGAAAGACAAGAAGAAAAAAGAGAAGAAAAAAGTTGTGAGCCAGCCAGAAGAACCAAAGAAAAAGAAGAATCCATTTAATATTTCTTCAATTCAGGAAAACGAAGCTGGAAAGAGCCCGATGTTTTACATGGTAACAGGAATTGTGATCGGTGTGATCGTGGCAGCAGTTTTGATCTATCCAACAGTACGTGCAAGCTTCAGTCATAAGAACTCTACACAGGTAGAAGATTATAAAGAACAGATCCTTGCCAAAGACACACAATTGAAAGCAAGCGAGAAGAAAGTTAAAGAAGCAAAGGCAGCACAGAAGAAAGCAGAAGATGAATTAGACGAGTACATTGGAACAAGCAAGAAAGACGGTGTCTATGATCTGCTGTTAAGTGCCTTACAGAAATACAGCGATCGTGATTATACAGGATCTGCAGATGCGTTATTAGATATCGACAGTAAGAAACTAACAACAAAGAATATGAAAGCGATTTACAAAGATCTGACAGCAAAGGTATATCCAAGTGCAGGAACTGGATTATATAGCAAAGGAAAGAATGCATACTGGGCAAAAGACTACAAGACAGCGATCTCTTATTTAAAGAAAGCGATCAAAGTCAGCGATACAAACCGTTATGCATATGATTACCTTGCCAAAGCTTATGAAGGTGCTTCCGATCAGAAGAATGCGAAGAAGACATATCAGACGATCATCGAAAAGTTCCCAGGAACATCTCAGGCGATCAATGCGAAGAGTCGAATTGATGCAATGGGTAAAAAGAGTGCCAAAAGTTTATAATTAATATTACACAGAATACAAGTTTACAAACAAAAGATAAAGGAAGAAGAACAAGCGAAAGTTTGAACTTCTTTCTTTTTTATTTTCTATCAGGAAATTCAAGATGATCTTGGAAAGGAACGTATCACAGCAAAGAGCAGGAAGGAGCGATCAGAATATGGCAACAGAATACAAGATAGAAAACAGGGTTTTATATATTTATCTGGATGGTGATCTAGATCATCACTTAGCGAAGAAAGTAAAACATAAATGCGATATCATTTTAAAATCATATCCGATCAAAGATATTGAGTTTGATTTTAAAAATTCAGGATTTATCGATAGTTCAGGGATTGGAGTGATCTTAGGAAGATATCGTCAGGTACAGGCGATGGGAGGAACGGTGAAAGTCAGCAATATGAGTGCATCAGTAAGAAAGATCATTCATATGGCAGGATTGCATCAACTGATAGAAGAAATATAGAGAAATGGGAGGATAAGAAATGTTGCATTTAGAATTTAACAGTGACTCAGAAAATGAAGGAATCGCAAGAATTGTGACGGCTGCTTATATCATGAAATTTGATCCGGATATGGAAGAAATGGATGATATCAAGACCGCAGTGTCAGAAGCAGTGACAAACTGTATTGTACATGCGTATCACAACCCAGATGGAAAGATCAGCATGGATCTTTCTGATCAGAATGGAATCCTGCGAATAGAGATTAAAGATCAGGGTATCGGAATTCCAGATGTCAAGAAAGCGATGGAACCGATGTTTACAACAAAACCAGAAGAAGAAAGGACTGGAATGGGATTTTCTTTTATGGAAGCATTTATGGATCAAGTAGAAGTTATTTCAAAACAAGGAGAAGGAACGACAGTGATCATGACAAAGAAAATAGGAGATCAAGACAAGCTGAATGGATAAGACGAGGGAACTGTTACGGCTTACCAAAGAAGGAAACGAAGCAGCACGAGAGCAGATCATTCTTAATAATGTTGGATTGATCTGGAGTGTTGTGAGACGATTTACAAACAGAGGATATGAGTCTGAGGATCTGTTTCAGATCGGAAGTATTGGACTTATGAAAGCCGTGGACAAGTTTGACCTGTCTTATGACGTGAAATTTTCGACTTATGCAGTACCGATGATCACAGGAGAGATTCGTAGATTCCTAAGAGATGATGGTATGATCAAAGTCAGCAGATCTTTAAAAGAAAATGTATACAAGATCATGAAAGCAAGAGAAAAGTTTTGCCAGCAGTATCAAAGGGAAGCAACGATCGAAGAAATCAGTGAGATTACGAAGATCACAAGAGAAGAGATCGTAACATCCTTAGAGGCAAGCAATGAAGTAGAATCCATTCATCAGAGTGCATATCAGAAGGATGGCAGTGAGATTTCTCTGCTGGATAAGTTATCAAAAGGAGAAAATGAATCTGAGAAAGTGGTAGATCATGTTCTGTTAAAGGAAGCCATGAAACATTTGGAACAGAAAGAACAGCAAATGATCTATTACCGATATTTTGAAGGAAAAACTCAACAAGAAATTGCGAAGATCTTTCATATTTCACAGGTACAAGTTTCAAGAATAGAAAAAAGGATCTTAAAAAAATTAAGAAGACAAATGATTGGAAATATCTGAAAAACTATGCTAGAATAAAGAAAACACAAATCTGGATCGATCGTTAAAGGATAATTCATCCATTTTCCCAGGTAAAAGGAGCAAGATAGAATGACATATGAAAAAAAGTCGGTAATTGAATTACGTGAAATTGCCAAAGAAAGAAAAATAAAGGGTATTTCGACCTTAAAGAAAAAAGAACTGATCGAAGTATTAGAAAACTATGATCAGGAACAATCAAAACAAAAGGAAGAACCGCAGATACAACGTGAACCAAAACAATCTTATTCAGAGCATCAAGAAAGAAAACATCACCAGAAAGAATTTCCAAAGAATATAAAAAGTCTGGACAGCGGAGAAAAAGCACATGGGATTCTGGAAGTTATGCCAGACGGGTATGGTTTCATCCGATGTGAAAACTATCTTCCAGGGGAGAATGATATCTATGTATCTCCGGCTCAGATCCGCAAATTCAATTTAAAAACAGGAGACATCTTAACAGGAGCGATCCGTATCAAAACCCAGAGTGAGAAATTCAGTGCCTTATTATTCGTAGAATCTGTCAATGGATATAAGCCAGAAATGGCAGCGAGAAGACAGCATTTTGAAGATCTGACACCAATCTTCCCTAACGAAAGATTAGGAATGGAAACAGAGAGATCATCCATACCAATGCGAATGGTTGACCTGCTATCACCCGTTGGAAAAGGGCAGAGAGGAATGATCGTATCGCCTCCAAAGACAGGAAAGACAACACTGTTAAAACAAATGGCACAAAGTATCAGTCAGAATTATAAAGATATCAAATTAATCGTATTATTGATCGATGAACGACCAGAAGAGGTCACAGATTTTAAAGAATCTATCGAAGGAAAGAACGTTGAAGTTATTTATTCCACATTTGATGAATTGCCAGAACACCACAAGAGAGTGTCAGAGATGGTATTAGAACGTGCAAAACGTCTCGTAGAACATAAAGAAGATGTCGTAATTTTATTAGATAGTATCACAAGACTTGCAAGAGCTTACAACCTTACAGTACCGCCAAGCGGAAGAACATTAACTGGTGGACTTGATCCAGCCGCTCTCTATATACCGAAGAAATTTTTCGGTGCAGCCAGAAATATGAGAGAAGGCGGAAGTCTTACCATCCTTGCCACAGCACTCGTAGAGACAGGAAGCAAGATGGACGACGTGATCTTTGAAGAATTCAAGGGAACAGGTAATATGGAATTAGTCTTAAACCGTCGTCTGGCAGAAAAAAGAATCTTCCCAGCGGTTGATATTGCCAAATCAGGAACAAGAAGAGAAGAGCTGTTGCTTACCAAAGATGAAAGAGAAGTTGTCACAGCACTTCACAAAGAATTATCCGGAAACCGTTCGGAAGAATTTATGGAACAGATGTTAGATTTATTTAAACGAACCCAAAACAACAAAGAATTTGTAGCACTAACCAAACGATCATTATTAAGAAAATAAAAAAAGTAATTGCAATTTCAAATAAATTGTGATAGAATAAAAAAGCTGTTTATAAAACAAGAAATGACGAAAGTCAAAGTATGTAAATGTTGGCAAAATCCAACAAATTTTTTAGAAGAGGTGAAAGAACATGCGTGAAGGAATCCATCCAAATTATTATCAGGCAAAAGTAGTATGCAACTGTGGTAACGAATTCGTAACAGGATCTACAAAGGAAGATATCCACGTAGAAATCTGCTCAAAATGTCATTCATTCTACACAGGACAGCAGAAAGCTACTCAGGCTCGTGGACGTATTGATAAGTTCAATCGTAAATATGGTGTTAAGTAGAAAAGTAAGAAATCAGGTTGAGGTTATCGAAATCTCAACCTTTTTTTTATGTAACGAGAAACTCAATGTAACGAGAAAAATCTCATAGAAATATAGGAGACAACAATGGCGGTTCGTATAGGCGGGCAGGCAGTGATCGAAGGCGTAATGATGAAGAATATGGATCGTTATGCAGTATCCGTGCGAAAGCCCAATGGCAAGATAGAGACGAAAGTAGAAGAATGCGTAAGCTTCGCAGAGAAACATCCATTATTTCAATTACCAGTTTTTCGAGGAATGGCAAATTTCCTGGAATCTATGGTGATCGGGATGAAGACACTGAATTATTCTGCATCTTTTTACGAAGACGAAGAAGAACAAACAGAGAGCAGGACAGAACAGCTCTTAGAAAAGATTCTTGGAGAGAAAGCAGAGAAGATCATCATGGGAATCGTACTGGTATTTTCACTGGCAATTTCCATCGGATTATTTATGATCCTTCCATACATCGCATCCGAAGCACTCGGAAAGCTGATCAGGAATGAATATGTGATTTTATTTATGGAAGGTATTATCCGAATAGCGATATTTCTTGGATACATTGTGTTGATCTCAAGAATGGAAGACATCAAGAGAGTCTTCATGTATCATGGTGCAGAACATAAAACGATCAACTGTTTAGAAGCAGGTGTTCCTTTAACTCCTGAAAATGTGGATAACTTTTCAAGATTACACAAAAGATGTGGAACAAGTTTTATTTTTATCGTCATGATCATCAGTATGGTATTTTTCTTCTTTATCAGAGTGGATACTATCTGGTTACGAATCGTGTTAAGATTATTATTTTTACCATTGGTGGCTGGCGTTTCCTATGAATTTATCCGGCTGGCAGGAAGCAGTGACCACCCGCTTGTTCAGATATTTTCAAAACCAGGACTGGCACTTCAGAGACTGACAACGAAAGAACCAGATCACTCCATGATCGAAGTTGCGATCGCATCGGTGGAAGGTGTCTTCGATTGGAGAGAATATTTAGAAAATCTTCATAAAGGGGAACAAAAAGAAGATGAATAGAAGAGAATGGGTCCTCTATGGACAAAAGGAATTAGAAGAAGCACAGATTGAGAATGCATCCGGTGATGCATGGTATTTGTTTTCCGAATGTTTTCATATATCAAGGGAAGACTACCTGTTTGGGATGATCGATGAGATCAATGATAAAGAAGCGGAAGAAAGATATAAGGAACTGATTCAGAAGAGAAAAGAACATGTTCCACTGCAATATATTTTAGGAACACAGGAATTTATGGGATATACATTTAAGGTAACACCAGATGTACTGATCCCAAGAGCAGATACAGAAACAGTATTGGAAGAAGTGCTTGATCAGTTAAAACAGTCAAAGAAACCAGATACGATACTGGATATCTGTACAGGATCTGGCTGTATTGCGATCAGTCTGGCATTGATTTTAAATCCAGAAGTATGTATTGGGACAGATATCAGTGAAAAAGCATTAAAAATCGCAAAAGCTAATGGCGAAAATCTCGCACCTATGGTAAAATTTATTCAAAGTGACCTTTTTGAGAATGTCACAGGAAGCTATGATCTGATCATTTCCAATCCACCATATATTACAACAGAAGAATGTGGAAAGTTAATGCCGGAAGTGAAAGAGCATGAACCGATGTTAGCACTTGACGGGAAAGAAGATGGACTTTATTTTTATAAGAAGATCATCAAAGAAGCGAAAAATTATTTAAACCCAGATGGAATGCTTGCATTCGAGATTGGATATGATCAAGGAGAAGCAGTGAAGAATTTGATGGAAGCACAGGATTTTGACTGTGTTGAGATAAAAAAAGACCTGGCAGGATTAGACCGGCTGGTCTTTGGATTTGCAAGAGAAGGAGAATAAGATGTTTGATAAGTTAGAAGGTTTAGTAGATCGTCTGGACACTGTACTGCAGGAATTGAATGATCCAGATGTAGCAGGTAACCAGAATCGTTTCCGTGATCTGATGAAAGAACAAAATGAGCTGACACCGATCGTGGAAAAATACAAAGAATACAAAGCAGAGAAACAGAATATCGAAGATAGTTTGATGCTTTTAGAAGAAGAGTCTGACGAAGAGATGAAAGAACTTGCCAAGGAAGAACTGAATGAATCTAAGGCAAATGTGGAAAGATTAGAAGAAGAGTTAAAGATTCTCTTAATTCCAAAGGATCCAATGGATGACAAGAATATCATCGTTGAGATGCGTGCCGGTGCCGGTGGAGATGAAGCTGGGTTATTCGTCGCTGACGTTGCACGTATGTATCGAAATTATGCAGAAAGCAAACGTTGGAAAGTAAATACATTAAGTTTTAATGAGAGTGGAATCGGTGGATTTAAAGAACTTGTATTCATGGTATCTGGACAGGGTGCATACTCAAGATTCAAGTACGAAAGCGGTGTACACCGTGTACAGAGAATCCCTGCAACAGAGTCTGGAGGAAGAATCCATACATCTACAATTACGGTAGCGATCATGCCAGAAGTGGAAGATGTGGAAGTAGAGATCGATATGAATGATTGTAAGTTTGATGTATTCCGTGCATCAGGAAATGGTGGACAGTGTGTCAATACAACAGACTCTGCGGTACGTTTAACACATATTCCAACAGGAATCGTTGTATCATGCCAGGATGAAAAATCCCAGTTAAAGAATAAGGACAAAGCGTTAAAGGTATTACGTTCCCGTCTGTATGAATTAGAACAGCAGAAAGCACATGATGAAGAAGCAGCAAAGAGAAAGAGCCAGATCGGTACAGGAGACCGTTCTGAAAAGATCAGAACATACAATTATCCACAGGGTCGTGTTACAGATCACAGAATCAAGCTGACACTTCACAAATTAGATTCTATCATGAACGGTGATTTAGATGAATTGATCGACAGCTTAACAGCAGCAGATCAGGCAGCAAAATTAAGTAACATGGAAGAAGAATAATACAAAGAGATTTATAAGGGGTCAGGTGATCAAACCTGGCCCCTGCATATATTTAATTGAGGTATACAAAATGAAAGATGGATTTATCAAAGTTGCAGCCGCAACACCAAAGATCAAAGTGGCAGATCCTGCATACAATACAGAAGAAATTTTAAAGATCATCGATGAGACAGAAAAAAATGGAGCAAGTATTCTGGTATTTTCTGAATTAACGATCAGTGGATATACATGTGGTGATCTATTCTTGCAGCAGCCACTTTTAACAGAATGTAAAAATCAGCTTTTAAGAATTGTGAAAGCAACTGAAAATAAGAGTATGTTAGTTGTTGTAGGATGTCCGATCGTTATAAAACAAAAATTATATAACTGTGCGGTTGTGATCAGTGATGGCAGTATTTTAGGAATCGTGCCAAAAACACATTTACCAAACTATTCAGAATTTTATGAATTACGTCATTTTACATCTGGAGAAGGATTAGAAGAAGATCTTTGGTTTGGAGAAGAATTTGGTTATGTAAATGTAGCCGTGAATCAGTTATTCAAATGCAAAGAGATTCCAGAACTTGTGGTAGCATGTGAAATCTGTGAAGATCTCTGGGTACCACTTCCACCAAGCACATATCACGCAATGGCAGGAGCAACGGTAATCTGTAATCCATCTGCAAGTGTAGAGACAACAACAAAAGAATCTTATCGAAGAAGCCTTGTATCAAATCAGTCAGCAAGATTGTTAGCGGCTTATATCTATGCTGATGCAGGAGAAGGAGAATCCACACAGGATGTTGTATACAGTGGACACCATCTCATATGTGAAAATGGTTCAGTTTTAGCAGAAGCAAAACGATTTACAAATGAGATTATCTATGCAGATATCGATGTGCAGAAATTGGCAGCAGAACGAAGAAAGATGACTTCTTTCCCAGGAGGCCAAACAGATGATTATTTTGAACAGGAATTTTCACTAGAAGTCAAAGAAAACAAGATCACAAGAACATTCCCGAAAGCACCATTTGTACCAGATAATCAAGATGAAAGAGATAAACGATGCGATGAAATCTTATCTTTACAGTCTATGGGACTTAAGAAACGTCTGGAACACACAAACTGCAAACATGCAGTCGTAGGAATTTCAGGTGGATTAGATTCCACATTAGCAGTCTTAGTTACAGCAAGAGCCTTTGATCTGTTAGACATTCCAAGAGAAAACCTGATCTGTGTGACAATGCCATGTTTTGGAACAACAGACAGAACTTACCAGAATGCCGTATCCCTGATCAAAGAATTAGGAGCGACACTCAAAGAAGTAAGAATCGAAAAAGCAGTCCGCCAGCATTTTGCAGATATCGGGCATGATGAAAATAACCACGATGTAACTTATGAAAACTCTCAGGCAAGAGAAAGAACACAGATTCTGATGGATATGGCAAACCAGTACAATGGTATGGTCATCGGAACAGGAGATATGTCAGAACTGGCACTCGGATGGGCAACATACAACGGGGATCATATGTCTATGTATGCAGTAAACTGCTCCGTACCAAAGACATTAGTTCGTTACCTTGTACTTTACTATGCAGAGACAACAGAGAATAAGAAATTATCAGAAGTACTGATGGATGTCCTAGACACACCAGTAAGTCCAGAATTACTTCCACCAGTTGACGGAGTCATTTCACAGAAGACAGAAGACTTAGTCGGACCATATGAACTGCACGATTTCTTCTTATATTATATGTTAAGATTCGGATTCCCAAAATCCAAATTATACCGCATGGCAAAATTAACATTTGACGGTGTATACGATGATGAAACGATCAAGAAATGGCTGGATAAATTCTATTGGAGATTCTTCAGCCAGCAGTTTAAACGTTCTTGCCTGCCAGATGGACCTAAGGTTGGTAGTGTAGCAGTATCACCTCGAGGAGATTTAAGAATGCCAAGTGACGCAAGTCCAACGGCATGGATCTAAAATAAATAAAAGTCAGTTGCAAACGCGCTTTCGCTCGATTCGCACGTAGCGGACACTAAATTCGACAGCGACGAATACTCGTCACTGCTCATTAAGTGCCGACGAGCTCCTATGTTTTTCAACTGGCTTTTATTTATTTTAGTGAAAGTTTGTTGGTAAAAATAAAGAACATAACTTGTTTTAGGATATGTGAAAATTTGTTGGAATTATAAATAAATTTCGTTATAATGATTATATATTACGGAAAGAAAATGCGAAAAAGAGGAATGAAAGAACAAATATGAATCAACAATCGAAAAGAAATCTAACCAATAAGATCATAAGCTTAGCAGGAATCATGGTTTTTGTTTTTTTTATAGCAATCTATGTCAGTGCATGTTCAAATTATCTGAAAGGAAATAGAACAAGAAGAAAATTATTCGGGGCGACTTATATGACGATGAATAATGAATTCTATAAAGTGGTCAATAACCAGATTCGCATGCAGGTTGAGAAGAATGGAGATGAGATGATCACATTGGATCCGGCACTTGATCAGAAGAAGCAGAATGAGCAGATCAAACAGCTGGTTAAACGAAAGGTAGATGCAATCTTTTTAAATTCAGTCGACTGGAAAGAAGTAGAGTCTGGATTGAAGGCAGCGAAGAAAGCGAAGATTCCAGTGATCGTTATCGACTCACAGGTTTATAGAAATGATCTTGTCACAATGACGATCGTGTCAGATAACTACAAAGCAGGTGTTTTATGTGCAAAGGAAATGATGAAGCAAAAAGATCATGCGAATATTGTATTGTTAACACATAATGCAGCAAGATCTGCGGTAGATCGTATCAATGGATTTACAGATACGATCAAGAAAAATAAAAACTATAAGATCCTTGCATCTGCAGATACTCAGGGACAGATCGAACGTGCACTTCCCAAGGTAGATAAGATCATCGAAAAATACAAGAATATTGATGTCGTCATGGGATTAAATGACCCGGCAGCGATGGGAGCTTTAGCTGCTCTTGACAGTAAGGGGGCTAGAGAAGGTGTTCTCGTATACGGAATTGATGGATCTCCAGAAGGAAAGAAACTGATCAAAGAAGGTATGATGACAGGAACAGCAGCACAGTCTCCCAAACAGATGGCAGACACAGCGATCAATGCAGCATACAAGATTTTGCAAGGGAAAAAAGTAGAGAAGAAAAAGGTAATCTCTGTTCAAATGATAACAAAAAAGAATGTAGAGCAGACTGATATTAGCCGTTGGCAGTAAAGAGGAAATGATATGGATCGAAAAAATCAAAATTTATATTATATCAAGATTCTGATGGGAGTCATAAATTTCATCATTTTATCCTTCCTTTCTGCAGTTTTTATTTTAACATTAAATAAGATCAATTGTGATTTTGAAGCAAGGAATTTCTTAGAGAATATCACATATCTCCCAAACGAACCAGTGACATCAACAGTGTTGATATTTATTGCTTTTTTCTTATTGTTAGGCATTATAGAAATTCGAAGAAAACAAAGAAAAAGGCAACAGGTATCTGTGATCTTATATGCAGCAGAGATTTTGTTATGTCTGATCATTATTAAATTTGTTTATGTAAATTATAATGGAATCATTCTTCTTGTCATTGCAGATATTGTAACGGATATCAAAGATAAACACACTAGGGGAATTTTCTTTGTCATCATGGGAATGATATATTTATTCTCAGACTACGATATCATATCAATGTTTATAGATATGATATCGTTCCAACAATTTTTGAGTGTATACCCGGCGAAAGTCAGTATGATGATCCAAGGAACAAGAAATATACTAGTTGCATTGAATGCGATCGCATTTATTGCATACATGATCATTTTGATGAGAAATCAGATGAAAGAGAATGCAAGGATTGGATTGTTAAACCTTCAGCTTCAGACAGCCAATATACGTTTAAAAGAAATGAATGAACAGCTGAAGGACTATTCAGAGATGACAGAGAAAATGGCGGAGACAAGGGAACGAAATCGAATTGCCAGAGAGATTCATGACACACTGGGGCATACGATGACTGGACTGTCTGCAGGAATTGACGCATGTATCGCGATGATCGATTTTTCTGTAGATGCAACGAAAGAACAGTTAAATAAAATATCACAGGTTGCAAGGCAAGGAATTAAAGATATTCGAAGATCGGTCAATAAATTAAGACCAGATGCCTTAGAGCATAGTGGATTGCAAGAAGCTTTAGAAAAGATGATCAATGAGACGATGCAGGTATCAGATGTTAAGATTAATTATGATTGTCAGGTAGAGGTCTTGAAATTCAATCAAGATGAAGAAGATATGATCTATCGTGTAGTACAGGAAAGTATTACAAATGCGATCAGGCATGGAAAAGCGAAGCAGATTGATGTAAACTTATGGAAGGAAGATAAGTGGCTCAATCTAGAGATCAAAGACAATGGAATCGGATGTGAAGAGATTCATACAGGATTTGGATTGATCCATATCGAAGAGAGGATCAAGATGTTAAAAGGAACTGTAGAATATGATGGAAGTAATGGATTTAAAGTCACAGCAAGAATACCGATCAGATGGGGTGAAAAACTATGATTAAAGTAATGATAGCAGATGATCAGGAACTGATCAGACAAAGTTTACAGATCGTACTTGAGATGAAAGAAGGAATCGAAGTTACTGCAACTGCCAAGGACGGAAGAGAAGTCATTCAGGAAGTCAGGAAAGACAAGCCAGATGTTATTTTAATGGATGTGCGTATGCCAGAAATGGATGGAGTGCAATGTACACAGATCATCAAAGAACAATATCCAGATGTCAAGATCATTATTTTGACAACGTTCGATGATGATGAGTATGTATACAATGCATTAAAACATGGAGCAAGTGGTTATCTGTTAAAAGGAATTTCTATGGATGAATTAGAAAAAGCGATCAATACAGTACATAGCGGCGGGGCCATGATCAATCCAGAAGTGGCAACAAAGGTGGTCGATTTCTTCTCTGAAATGGCACAAAGCAATTATGATACATCAATTCATGCACAGAATGTAGAAGAGATCACAGATGCAGAATGGGAGATCATTAAATTAGTCGGAAGAGGCATGTCAAATAAAGAAATCTCGACGGAACTAAGCCTTTCCGAAGGAACTGTACGAAATTATCTCAGCACGATCTTAAGTAAACTAGACCTAAGAGACAGAACCCAGCTTGCAATCTGGGAAGTACAGTCAGGTTCAGCCAAATACGGGAGAAGATAGATGAGACAGAAACTAGAAAAATGGTGGAAACGAATCATTGCTGTTGGATTGGTCATAAGTTTATTATCTGTTGGTTTTGTGATCTATCCCAAACAACAAAAAATTGTTTTAACCTTTGGAATGTTCGCAGGAAACAAGTGGGATGTTCCAGATGATAATTGCTATCAGATGATCGATCAAGTAATCAAAGAATTTGAAAAAGAATATCCGAATGTCACGATCAAATACGAAAGTGGTGTGATGAAAGATGATTATTCAGAATGGCTGTCACAAAAGGCACTAAAAGGAGATCTGCCAGATGTTTTTATGGTCTTGCCAGAAGATTTTAGCACATTTTCATCCGTAGGAATGTTAAAGAACTTAGACTCCTATACAAAGATTGATAAAGCGTTCAAAAAAAGCAACTATTATGAAGGAAGTTATGATGCTGGAACCTATAAGGGAACGCAATATGCTCTTCCATATGAAAGTGTACCAACTTTGATGCTAGTCAATAAGACACTACTAAAAAAAGAGCATATCAAAATGCCAGGGAATCACTGGACTTGGGATGATTTTTATAAGATCTGTCAAAAAGTAACCAAAGATACCGATGGAGATGGCCGTTTAGACCAATTTGGTGTATATAATTATAAATGGAATGATGCAACTCTGAGCAATGGCGGAACATTGTTTAATCAAAGTGGAACAAAATGCAACTTGTCATCCGAACCAATTGAAAATGCAATCCTCTTTACAAAGAAGATTGAAAAAATATCATCTTTTCGAAATCTGACATCTGATGATTTTGATTCTGGAAATATTGCATTTCGTCCTATGACATTTTCAGAATTTAGAACGTATAAACCATATCCATGGAAGATCAATAAATACTTTGATTTCAAATGGGATTGTATCAGACTCCCTTCCGGACCAGATGGAGAGAATAAGACACAGGTAGATAATCTGCTGATGGGAATCAGCAATCAGACCAAGCAAGGAGATATGGCATGGCAGTTTTTAAAGAAATTATGTTATGAAACAAAGACACAGCAAAAGATCTTTCAGTATCGTCAGGGAATCTCACCATTAAAAGCTGTGACGAATTCAAAACAAGCACAGCAGGTATTAGAAAAAAGCATGGGTGAGAATATGACAGATAAAATGAAATTGTTAGATGAACTCATGAACAATGCCTTGCAGATTCCAAAATTCCGAAGATACAATGAAGCCTACCAAAAGATTGACAGTGAGATGACAAGAATTCTTACAGATGAAGAAGAATTTGATTCCAATATCTTGAAACTAAAACAAGAGATTGATAAGCTTTTAAATCAGTAATAATAAGAAGATCAAAACAAACAAAACACAAATATGACATTTGTCACATAAAAAGGGACATTTGTAAATTGAAAGTCATGACAATTTACAGATGTCCTTTTTTTGCGTGATTGGTAGAATAAGCTTGTAAATAAGAGATAGGAAAAAAGAAAGGAGAAGAGGATGAAATACGTAGTATTAGTCAGCCACGGAACATTTGCACCAGGACTTCACAGTGTACTTAAGATGTTAGCTGGTGGAGAAAGAGAAGACGTGATCAGCGTTGGATTAGAGGACGGAATGAGTGCTGATGAATTTGCAGAGAAATTTAGCAATGCGATCAGCAAGATCACAGAAGACGATGAGATCATTCTTCTTGGTGACATTGTGGGTGGATCACCTCTTACAAATGCAATTGAACAGGTATCAAATAAAGGACTGATCGGTCAGACAGTGATCTTTGGTGGAATGAACCTGGCAATGGCATTGACAGCAACATTAATGAAAGACGGCGTAGACACAGACATGCTAAAAGACAGCTTGATCAATGAGGCAAAAGATGCAGTTAAAGAATTTGTTATGACATCAGCAAACGATGATGAAGAAGACGATATTTAAATTTTAAGGAGGAAAAAAATATGTCAGTTTCATTTTTAAGAATTGATGACCGTATGATCCATGGTCAGACAGTAACACGTTGGTCACTAGAGTATCCATGCGATGGGCTGATCGCAGTGAACGACAAAGCAGCAACAACAGATGCACTTAAGATGGCATACAAGAGTGCCAGCAAAAAGAAAACATTTGTTTGGACATATGAAGCATGGAAAAAGAAAAACCAGAAAGTATTAGACAGCAAAGACAATTACTTCCTGATCACAAAAGATCCAATCCAGATGAAGAAGATCTTAGTGGATGATGGATTTGTTCCAAGTGATGTAAAGAAAGTAATCGTAGGACCATGTAATGACAGACCGGGAGCTGTCAAACTTGGTAATAACCAATCTATTACACAGGAAGAAGCAGAAGCTTTAGAAGCGATCAGCAAAGCTGGTTATGAAATCGAATTCGCACTGATCAAAGAAGCGTCCATCGGAACATGGGACAAATTCAGAGGTCAGTTTGGATTTAACTAAAAAACCAATAGAGAGGAGAAACTATTATGACAATTAGTTGGTTACAAGCAATCATTTTAGGTATTTTTGCCTGCTTATCCAGTATGCCTGGTATGGGAGGTACAACCATTGGTAACTACACATTAGGAAGACCATTAGTTGCAGGTCTTGTCTGTGGTATCGTACTTGGAGATATTCAGGCAGGTGTTTTAGTCGGTGCGGCAATGCAGGTTGTATATATCGCATTGGTTACACCAGGAGGAACTGTATCAGCAGACGTTCGTGCCGTATCTTATATCGGTATTCCACTGGCAATGTTAGCATTAAATTCATACGGATTAGATCCTGCATCAGCAAAAGGTATCTCCATGGCAACATCATTTGGAGCAATGGTAGGAACAATCGGTACAGTATTATTCTATGGAACAGCAACGATCAACCTTGTATGGCAGCACATTGGATGGCAGGCCGTTGAAAAAGGTGAATTCAAGAGATTATACGTTGTAGATATGGTTCTTCCATGGATTTCTCATATCATCTGTAGCTTCTTACCAGCAGTTGTAATGTGTAAATTAGGAGTTCCAGTTGTAGAAGCGATCAAAACAACATTACCAATGGATGGAATTGCAATGAAAACACTGTTTACAGTAGGTAGCTTACTTCCTTGCGTAGGTATTGCGATCTTATTAAAACAGGTAGTAACAAAAGCAGTTGACTTTATACCATTCTTCTTCGGATTTACATTAGCAGCAAGTATGGGATTAAACCTTGTATCAGTAACAGTTGTAGCAGCAATGTTCGCAATTATTTACTACAACATTAAAATGGTAGGAATCAGAGCAAAAGAAGCAGCCTTAGCTTCTGGCGGTTCCTTTGACGATGATGACGAGGAGGATATTTAATATGGCAGAGAAAAAACTATCTAAAAAAGCGTTAAATAAATCATTCCGTAACTGGGCTTATGGAAACTTAACATGTTTCTCTCAGGAACATATGCAGACATTTGGTTATCTGTGTGCAATGCTTCCATTGGTAGAAGAGTTATATGATACAAAAGAAGAACAGAAAGAAGCAATGAATACATACACAGCTTTCTTTAATACAGAACCACAGGTTGGATCTATCATCGTAGGTATCACAGCTGGTCTTGAGGAAGCAAAAGCAAATGGAAATGAAGATATCGATGCAGAAGCGATCAATGGTATCCGTGCCGGTCTTATGGGACCTTTAGCAGGTATTGGTGATTCCTTAGTTGTAGGTACATTAATTCCTATCTTACTTGGTATCGCACTGGGATTATCAACAGGTGGATCTGTCGTAGGACCAATCTTCTATATCGTAGCATGGAATTTGATCATGGCATTTGGAATGAAGTTCTTATACTTCAAAGGATATGAACTGGGTGGAAAAGCCGTAGATATCCTGGTTGGTGAGCAAGCAACCGCGATCCGTGAAGCAATCGTTATGTTAGGAACAATGGTTGTTGGATCTGTAGCAGCAACATGGGTATCAGTAAAAACATCATTCCATCTCGTAAACAGTGCAGGAAAAGAATTCTTAAATCTTCAGAATCAGTTAGACGGAGTATATCCAGGATTCTTAACAGCAGCTTTTGTAATCTTCTGTTGGTGGTTAATGTCAAAGAAAAAAGTATCTCCAGTTGTTACAATGTTGATCTTAGTAGTTGTAGCATTTATCGGAGTTATGATCGGATTCTTTAACCCAGGATTAAAATACTAAGAAAGGAAGTATATTATGACAACACAAACAAGAGCACAGCAGCTAAAAGAAATTGAATTTCAGACACAAATGCTCAATAACCTCAAAAAATGGATTCGCAATCTCATTATTCTATCTTCTATCGGAATCATACTTGCGTATTGGGGACTAGGTGTCCAAAGTAAAATGCCATTTACAGTATTTGGTGTAGTTGGAGTGATCATTACGATCATCAGTGTGATACTTTGTGTTGTCATAGGCCTTGGTATTAAGCGAGGAAGAGCAAACGTAGACAAGATATTACAATTAGTGAAAGCCTAAGCATAGAACTATTGTTTTTTGATTGAAAAAGGACGATTATAGTTAGATCGTCCTTTTTTCTACAAAGAAAGGGAAAAAATATGAGGAAAGTTAGCCCAAGATTAGTAGCAATAATGATGGCAAGTGTAGTCAGTGTCACTTCTATCGCGCCAGTAACAGCATACAATCATGTAACTGTAAATGCAGCACAATTACAGCAGCAGGCGATAGATTGGACATTTACAGGGAATGGAAAAGTAGACAATGATAAGATCCAGTTATCAGGAGCTGGTGATAATATCGGTATCACAAATATCAAAAAAGAAGATAATTATGCGGTCAAAGCAAAACTGGCACAAGGAGAAGAAGACGGAGCTGTCGGTGTGATGATGGGAGCAAAGGAAGCAAAAGATCCAAAGAAAGGTTCTGTAGTAGCCAATGTTACTCCATCTACTGGAGCCGTACGTTTGATCTGTTTCCAAGGAGGACGCAACAACGATCTTCAGAAAGAAAAAGTATTTGATGAATTAAAAAATAAAGATACTTATGATTTTGACATTTCTGTAAAACAACGTCATTTAACAGTTAAGATCAATGGTGTAAAAGTCATCAGTATGGAAATCACAGATACGATTTTTGAAGGAAAGGTTGGTCTTATTTCCTTCAATGAAACAATGACAGCATCTGATTTTTCTGTAGAAGATATCGCGATTCCAAAAGCAACAGCACATTTAACAAATTTACAGGTAACAGGTGGCGACTTAGATAAGAAATATACACAGGATACAAATGATTATGCGATCACAGTGCCTAATACAGTTGATAAATTATCTATCACACCAACTGTAAGTGATAATGGAACAGTGACGATCGGTGAACAAAAAGCAGAAAATGGAAAAGCAACAGAAGTATCATTAAAGATTGGATCTCAGGAAATTCCTATCACAGTGACAAGTACAAATGGTGCAGTAGAAACTACAACATTACATGTATTAAGAAATGTAGATGGTTCAGCATATACAGTTCCAACCAGACCACAATATCATTTTTCACAGGCAATGGGATGGAGCAATGACCCAAACGGAATGCTTTATTATAAGGGAGAATGGCATTTATTCTTCCAGTATAATCAGGCAAGAACGACATGGGGAGAGTTAGAATGGGGACATGCAGTTTCTAAAGATCTGATCCACTGGGAAGAATTGCCAAGACCATTAAATTATCAGGAAGATAATGGAGCAATGTTCTCTGGATGTGGTGTTGTAGATGATGAAAATACATCCGGTTTATTTGGAGATGAAAAAGGACCTGGAAAAGGTGGACTTATCGCACTCTATACACAGAACAATGAATTAAATGGCCACAGAGGACAGGATCAGTGCATCGCATATAGCAAAGATAACGGAAGAACATGGACAAAATATAAAGGAAATCCAATCTTAAAATGGGATGAAGATCATCTAAAAGATACAGCATTCCGTGATCCAAAAGTATTCCGCCACGATGGAAAATGGTTTATGGTATTAGCGGGAGGAATCTTAAGAATTTATTCTTCTGATGATCTGATTCATTGGAATATTGAAAGTACATATAAAGGAAGTGATGATATCGGTAATCCAGCAGGATTAAGAGTTGAAACAGAATGTCCTGATATGTATCCTTTAACAGCAGATGATGGAACAACAAAATGGGTTATCAGTGAAGGAGGACGTTATTATCGCATCGGTGATCTCAAGAAGATTGATGGACATTGGACATTTGTACAGGATAAAGACAGCGACCGTTATGTCATGAACTTTGGACCTCATTCTTATGCAGCAATGACATATTATATTGGTAATGGGGAAACAACCAATGGAAAACCAGAAAACCGAAGAATCATGATCAACTGGGCAAGTACATGGGCTGATGGATACTGCAATAACGTTGATAAAGTGACTGGACAGTGGGGATACAATGGATTCTTTAATCTTCAGACAGAATTAAATGTGAAGAAGATTGATGGTAAATATAAACTGGTACAGACACCAATTGACGAATATAAGACGTTACGTGTCAACGAAGCAGCAACCAAACTTGAAAATGTTACGATTCCAAAGAAGACAGAAAACAGCGAAAATCTGTTATCAGGAGTCAAAGCAGGACAATATGAAGTTGTCGCAGAACTTACACCACAGGCAGGAACAAAAGAAGTTGGATTCAAATTAAGAACAAACAAATCTGGAAGTCAGGAAACAGTTGTATCTTATAATACAGAAACAAAGAAAGTATCCATCAATGGAGAAAAATCTGGTACACATCCAGCGGGACAGCAGACAAAGAACATCGTATCCGATGCGATCGTCACGGAGAAAGATGGAAAAGTAAAATTAGATATCTTTGTTGATGAATCAAGTGTTGAAGTATATGGACAAGATGGACAGGTTACAGGAGCATTAGCAGTATTCCCATCTGTCAGTAGTACAGGAATGGAAGTATATTCTGAAGGTGGAGAAACAACAGGAAATATCACAGTTTATCCAATGAAGAGTATCTGGGAAAATAAGATCACAGATGCAAACACAGCAACAGATCTATATATCAGTACAGACTCTGGAAGTGGAGAATATAATGTCGGAGATAAGATTAGTGTAAATGCTGCAATCTCTCCAATGAAAGCAGATCAGAAAGTAACATGGAAAGTAAGTAATAACAAAAGTAATAAAGTTAAAGTTGTTAAAACAGAAGATGATGAACTTCAGTTAGAAGCACTAAAAGAAGGAAGTGTCACTGTTACAGCAACAACAGCAAATGGATTATCAAGAAGTATTGATATATTTGTTTCAGCAGCAGACGATGGTATTTCACTTAGTGACTGGAAACAACATGGTGGTAAATGGAAAATCAGTGAGAATTCTAACAGTTGTACAGGAGAAGCCAGTGGAGACGCATTCTTAATGTCAGGAACAAAGATCAGTTCAGATGATTATATTTTTGAATCAGATGTTGTTTATCACAGTGGACAGGCATTTGCATTATTATTCCGTGGACAGAACCCAGATTCTACCAGTGCATATGCAGCTAATGTAGACACACAAAGAAAAGGTAGTACAGCAAGAATCTTTACATTTGGAGGCGGAACCGGAGACATCGGAAAAGATGGAAATTACAACTTAAGCGAAGGACAGAAATATCATTTCAAAGTTGTAGTAAAAGGTAACCAGTATAAAGTGTATATTGAGGGCAAGCTGGTACTGAATGTAAGAGATGTAAAAGTTGAGAATAATTACAAAGAAGGAAGATATGTTGGATTTAATGTATTCAACGGAAAAGTAACATTCCAGAATATGAAAGTCACACCATTAGAAGTGAAAGTTCCAACAGTTTCTGATAAACTTGCATTAACAGCAGGCGAGAAAGCAGCAATTGATGTTTCCAATATCGAGGACAACAGTTTCAACATCATCAAATACAAATCTTTGGACAAAACAATCGCAGATGTAGATGAAGATGGTAACATCACAGCAAAGAAAGCTGGAACAACACAGATTGAAACTCAGGTTACAACTTTTGGAAGAAGTTACACATACAAGACTCAGGTAACAGTAAAAGAAAAAGAAGTAGAAACTCCAAAAGTTTCTATTACAGCAACACTAAAAGGTAATGCAGGAAAGACTGTCACAACGATCAAAGATGTGAAAGCAGGAGATACTCTGCCAGCATGGAACAAAGCAAAATATAAAGCAGCTGGTAAGAAAGGTTATGTATTTGCAGGATGGACATACAATGGAAAAATTGTTACAAAGATGCCAGAAAGCGACAAGAATATTACATTAACAGCTAAATTTGTTAAAGTAACAGTTGGAAAAGCAGGTTCATTATCTGTCAGATCCAAAGCAGGAAAAGGTGTAGGATTTGTAGCAAGATCAACACAATCTGTCAACAAATATGGAGAAAAACGAGGATTTAGATTCCGTTATTCCACAAGCAAAAAGATGAAATCTGCAAAATACAAAACAACAGGTTTAGCGAAAAATGTTTATACAAAAACAGGTCTGAAAAAAGGCAAGAAATACTATGTACAGGTTCGCTATTACTACTATGATTCAACAAATCAGAAAGTATACGGAGCATATTCTAATGTGAAGTCAGTGAAAGCAAATTAAAAATGAAAAGCCATCTGGGATATTTCACTCTCGCCAGATGGCTTTTCTTGCTTTATAATAATGGAAGAAATAGACAACAAAGCAGAGAAACGAAAGGATGCAGACATAATGAAAAAATATAAAGCAGTATTTAGTGATATCGATGGAACATTATTAAATTCAAAACATCAGATACCAGAAAATACAAGAAAAAAAATAAAACAGATCAACCAAAACGGAATCCCATACGTCTTAGTATCCGCAAGAATGCCAAAAGGCATGACAGCTATCAGAGCAGAATTAGAGGCGAAGAGTCCAATGATCTGCTACAGCGGAGCTTTAGTTGTTGATGAAGAAGACCATCCAATCTACAGTGTGGCAATGCCACAAGAAGTTGCCATGAAGTTATGCAGAAGAGTCTATGAATTGAATCCAAAGATTTCGGTTAACATTTACACAAACGATGAATGGCTGGTAAAAGATAAAAAAGAATATTGGGCAGCGCAGGAAAGTGATATCACAGGCGTGATTCCACAAGAAGTGTCTTTTGAAGATGAAGAAGTCTACAAAGAAGTACACAAGGTGTTATGCATGGGAGATAAAGAAGATATTGCAGCGTTGGAACAACAGTTAGTAAAAGAATTCCCACAGATCAGAATTTATCGATCCAAAGATACCTATTTAGAGATTATGTCCATGAAAGCATCCAAATCCGATGCAATCCATATGTTAAAAGACCATTTTCATGTGAAACAAGAAGAGATAATGGCATTTGGTGATAATTTCAACGATATCGATATGATCAGATATGCAGGACTTGGAGTCGCCATGGGCAATGCCGCAGATGAAGTAAAAGAGGCAGCAGATATTGTCACAGACATCAATGACAATGAAGGAGAACGCCAGATCCTGGATAAATATTTTAGATAGACGGAATTATTACAAGAAAATTTAGCACAAGGGTAATAGTAAGAGCCATAAAATAAACGTAATCTTAGAGATTAGAAAGTTTATTTTATGGCTCCTTTTTCTTATATATAACAAACATTTATATAAGAAAGTTGGAAAAGTTGCAAAATTATCAAAAAATTGGTTGGAAAAGTTGCAAAAACTATGGGATTATCATTAAATGATTTTCAAAATAGAATATCATCAATTTATCAACGGTAAAAAAGAAACATAGAATAAGTAATAAAATAGGAACCGCAGACCAAATGCAGTTCCTATTTTATTTAATAATTTTAAGATTGAGATGTAATTGATATTATTTAAGAAAAATTATTTTTTCTTAGTTTTTAAAGCTTTCTTAGCAGACCAAGCAGAGTAAACATTCTTAGATTTGTTGTTTACTTTTGTTACTTTGTAGCTTCGAACTCTTACATAATATTTCTTATTCTTTTTCAGCTTCTTTAAGACTTTAGAAGTTGATTTTGCAGAAACCTTTACAGTTTTTGCATTCTTGAAGTTCTTAGAAGTACTGTACTGGATCTGGTAAGCAGCAACTCCGGAAACTTTCTTCCAAGACACTTTAATAGAAGTCTTCTTAGCCTTGCTTAATTTCACAGTTGTCTTCGCAGGAGCTTTCACAGTAGTTGTGTTTGTTGCAGTAGTTGTAGCTGCTGGTTTTGTTGTAGAAGGTGCAACAGTAGTAGTTGCAGCATCTTTTGTTTTTAAAGCTTTGACTGCATTGATCGCTTCTGTTAAATGAGTGATCTGCTCACTAACCTCTGCAGAACTTAAATCCTTTTTGTTCAGTAAATCTTTTGTTTCATCTAGTTCAGTTTGAAGATTAGCAAATGCAGTTTGCTTGTTAGAACTATCAACATAGGAATCTTTCTTCAAAGATTCAGCTTCTGTTACTAATTTCTGAAGAGAAGCTTTTTCTTCGTTGCTTGCAAGAGCCTTTTTGGATACAATATTGTCTTTTGTAGCTTCAAAGTTAAGTGTATAATCTTCATAACCAAGAGCATAAACTGTTAAACTCCAATAACCTGTACCATCTGTATTTTCAGGTAACTGGCAACGAATAGAATCTGTTAATCCAAGCTGGATTCCCATAGATTTATGCATCCAGTTATCAGCTGCAAATTTTGTTCCGTAAGAAGCTAAAGCTTTTGTACGAGTGCTGTCATTTCCGTAGTATGTCCATTTAACAGCCTGCATCTTGTCACCTAAAGCACCATAGTCATCTCCATTTAGATCCACACGAAGAAATTCTCCATATGATCCAGAAGCGGCTTTTACAGTTGGAGTGATTTTTACAGCTTTCTGTAATGTCTGATCTTTAATACCAGAGTCAGTACCAGTTGTTCTGGCTTTGAAAGAGAAGGAACCGTCAGAACCTTTGACCGCTTCCTTTAATCCATTTGTATCTGCTGTTACATTTGCAGATGCTTCATAAGAACTTAAAACACCTTCTGCATATCCACCGATCAGTGTACCATTGTTTTCAACAACAGAGTATTTTGCTTTGAAATCGTTGTAGTCAGAAGCCTTTACTTTTACAGGAACATATTTGATTCCAGAAACACTATAGTGATCCATTTTTTTTGTGGAATTATCAGCAAATGTTAAAGTTCCTTTGTTAAAAGTAACTCTTCCTTCCACGTCTTTTAGATGTAAATAAGTGGCTGTTACTTTACCATCAGAATCTTTTACCTGTTCCCAATTAGAAATCTGATAAGCACTTCCATCGGTTGTATAGATCGTAGTAATGCACTGGAAACTTCCTCTATGAAGACCATGGTTTGTTGTAGCACGAGTAACGGCATCGTATCCACCATTATCAAGTTCACTATGACTATCTAATGTATCAGAAGAGCTGTCATTACCGGCAGCATAAACACCCTCAGATGCCCAATATTCATTCCAGGTAAGTCCAGCATAGCAATAAACATATTCATCAGACTGTTCATCAGCAGCCTTAACAATGTGAGCAACATGAAAAATATTCGCTGTCACAGGAGTCGCAGTTAAAACCATTGCACCACTCATAGCGATAGCAAAGGCTTTCCCGATTAATCTTTTACGCATATAGTTTTTCCTCCGTTTTCTGTAATATAAAATAATAGCGTGTACGTAGTTAGAAAACTCTAACTGCTGAAAAATATGATACCACACGAATGGTTAGTGAACAATAACTAAAAATGAGAATAATTATCAATATCTTGCCATTCATTAAATGCAGGTGTGCTCCTACGGTCACTGGACAGGATATTGATAATTATTCTGGAAGTTACTATAATTAAGGAAGTCATATTAAGAAATTCGTAAGAATTATATCCGCAGAAACGAAAGAACCATCTGATACACTAAAACCATCAAAGATACGAGGAGGAAAAGTATGAACCAGCCAAAGATTCTGGTCGTTGATGACGACAAAGAAATCGTAGGAGCGATCAAGAAACGTCTGGAAATGGAAGACTATGAGATCATAACTGCATATGATGGTCTGGAAGCCATGGATGTCCTGATGGAACAAGAAGTCCAGCTTCTGATCATAGACGTTATGATGCCGAAGATGGACGGACTATCCGCAACGATGAAGATCAGGGAAAGCAAGAACATCCCGATCATCATTCTTTCAGCCAAGACAGAAGAAAGCGATAAGATCCTGGGACTATCCATGGGAGCTGACGACTATATCAGCAAACCATTCCGCCCAGATGAACTAGTAGCGAGAGTGAAATCCCAGTTGCGAAGATACATGCAGTTTGGAGGAATGAACGCAGCAAAAAGCAATAAGGAACAGATCATCAATGGCGGACTGATCCTTGACATGAAAGGAAAAAGGATGATGGTAGACGGAGAGCCAGTGAAACTGACTGCAACCGAATACAAGATCGTAAGCCTTCTGATGAACAACCTGGGCAGAGTATTTTCAGCAGATGAGATTTACGAACGCGTATGGAACGAAGAAGCCTATGCGACAGAGAATACCGTTATGGTCCATATCCGTCGTATCCGCGAGAAAATAGAAATAGATGCAAAAAATCCAAGATATTTAAAGGTGGTGTGGGGAATTGGATACAAGATCGAGAAAATGGACTAACAAGATATTGATCACACTTGTGATGATCGCTATGATCCTGTCAGGGATATATGGACTCAATACGATCCATAACATGGCATTGACAGGGGATAACAGCTTCAGTCTGGATGAACAGGATAAATCAGACTATATCAAACACACACAGATGTCACTGTTTGACAAATGGGCGGATCAAGAAAGTAATAAAGTCTATTATACACAGGCAAATCATGTATCAGAAAGTTTACTGAATAAGATAAAAAAAGAATCGTTTGTGAAAGTAACGATGAAGGTCAAACCATATGATAAAAAGATGGTAACGACAACATCAACATATGGAACAGAAAATGCGAACTATACTGGGGGCAGGATTGAACATTTTCATATAGAAAGAGACAAGACAGAGAAATTAAACAAAGACGGAAGTTTCAAAGGATGGGATCCGTATGATGATTACGATGAGTACAGTGAGTACATTGTGCCTCAGACAGAATACTATGAATTCTCAGGAGATAATTATACACTGCGGGATATATTCCCAGAACAGCTTCTGATCAATGATGAGAAGAATCAGCGTCTGGAAAATGCAGACATTGAGATTTCTTTGACAAAAAAAGCACTAACAGAGATTGAAAATTTCCGAAAAGGATCAACAAAACAGATCACGATGGGAATCAAAACGATCATCATTGTTTCGATCATCGAAGTGATTGGAACGATCCTTCTGTGCATCTTATTTGCACTTCAGGAAAAGCGAACCAGATTTTTTAGAGGGCTTGACAGGCTCTGGTGGGAGATCATACTAGTGACAGCAATTACGCTGCTTGGACTGGCAATCGCAATATGCTTTGCGATCTGGGAATATACGATAGAATATACACAGGGCGTGATCACAGGTTCAACGATCGAGATGATTATGACGCTAAGTTATATCTCAGTTCCATTTTTCATTATGGCATTTGCTGTATGCATTCAGACAACGGTATGGAGGATTCGCCAGAAGAATCTTCTGGATTCAACATTTTGTCTAGGATATTTTCGAAAATGGAGCCGTCACGCAAAGACAAGAAGAAAGCTGGAAGATGAAGCGATGTCATTTGCAGAAAAACATGCAAGAGACAGGATCAGACAGTACAGGGTCTTACGATATATTTTAACTGTCAGTACACTTGCTTGTATCATCATGGGAATGAGTGGAATGAATATTCCATCCCCACTCTTGTTTATAGCAGCAGTCATCTTTGTTTTCCTTATCAGATATTTTTCAAGATATTCAGACCAATATGCAAAAGAACAGAGAGATTTAAGCATGCTTGTCGATCAGATCGAACGTATTTCCAATGGAGAATTGACGGCAACGACCGATATTTCACAAGAATCTGCGTATTATGAATACAGTCAGAAACTGACCAATATCGGGCAGGGAATGGAAAAAGCATTAGAAACACAGATGAAGGGCGAGAGAATGAAGATCGATCTGATCACAAATGTATCACATGATCTTAAGACACCGCTGACTTCTATCATCGGATACGTCGATCTCTTAAGCAGAGATCAGACATTATCTGCAGAATCAAGAGATTATGTAACCATCCTGATCAACAAGACCGAACGCTTAAAATCTATCATTTCTGACCTGTTTGAACTTGCGAAAGCAACAAGTGGAGATGCGAAAGTAGATCTGGAAGAAATGGATATGAAACGTCTGGTAGAACAGACACTGGGGGATATGGCAGATCAGATAGAAGAATCTGAATTTGCGATCAGATATCAGTGCGAAGCTACACACACAAGATTTATCGGAGACAGTAGCCGCATGTACCGAGTGGTACAAAATGTCATAGAAAATGCCTTAAAATACTCCCTGAAAGGAACCAGAATCTTCCTAAGGATCACCGAAGCAGATCAAAATATAAAATTAGAAGTTATAAACACAGCATCCTATGAGATGAATTTTACAGAAGAAGAGATCATGGAACGGTTTGCCAGAGCGGAAAAATCACGTACCAGCGAAGGAAACGGATTAGGACTTTCCATCGCAGACAGTTTTACAAAGAATTGTGGAGGAGAGTTTTCGATAAGAATAGACGGAGATCAATTCCTGGTTACTATACAATTTAAACAACATTTAGATGTAAACAAATAGATTTCATATGTTTTTTGACAAAATTGTAAAAATTGAAAAAAACTATGTTGAAAGGGTAGAAAACATAAATATAAAAGTATATACTAGTGGTGTCGACAATATGCAAATAGACCATTTAAGAGAGTGGTTTTTAAATCCTTTTTTTTCATGAAGTTTTGATACATGGTGACTTATGGAACGGTTGCGTATTTGGAGACATCTGCTTTTAAAGTCTCTTCAGACATTAAGATCTGGAGGGGCTTTTTTCTTATTTCATAGGAAATTTCGATGAAATCCCCTATGAAATAAGAAAAAAGCCCTCCGGGCAGGATCGCACTGCGGCGGAAGGGAAATTTGTCGCTGAAGCGACCCGCCGCAGGCGGAGAATCCTGCAAAGCAGGATTCTTTCTTACTATTAGAAATAAGACGTAACAGCATTTGATACAAACAAATGCTTCTGGTATAATAAAAAGAAAAGAGCATGCACGGAAAGGACACGAAAGAATGAAGAGACGTTTAATCAGCCTTGTCCTTGTATTGATGCTTGTCATGACAGCAGGATGCGGGAAGAAGAGTACAACAAAGAAACTCAAGACAGAAGATCTGGATGAAACAACCCTGCAGGGAATGGCAAAAGATATCACGAAGGAGATGTCCTTAAAGAATAAGATCGGACAACTATTTATGGTATCTGTTTATCAATTAGATGAGGCAGAAAGCAAGAATCAGACAAGTGTGACGAGTCAGATGAAGAAGACATTGAAGAAGTATCCAGCAGGTGGAGTGATCATGTTTGCGAAGAATATCAACACACCTGATCAGACAAAGAAGATGACGGATGAGCTTCAAGATGCCTCCTATATTCCACTATTTATGGCAGTGGATGAGGAAGGTGGACAGGTTTCAAGAGTCGCATCAAATCCCAAGATGAAGATGACAGTATATCCATCTGCACAGGAAGTTGGAAGAACTTACAATAACAAGAAGATCGCGCAGATGGGAAAGACACAGGGAAAGGAATTAAAAGAGCTTGGATTTAACATGAATCTGGCACCAGTCGCAGACGTTTTAACGAATAAGAATAACACAGAGATCGGAGACCGAAGCTTTGGGACAGACTCAAAGAAAGTTGCTGATATTATTACAACACTGGTAAAGAACATGCAGAAACAACAGATCTCAGCGACATTAAAGCATTTTCCAGGAAGTGGACAGACTGGAGGAGACACACACCGCGGAAGCACAGAGACCGATCAGACGATCAATACATTAAGAGATACAGATTTTAAACCATTTAAAGCAGGGATCAAGGCAAAAGCTGATGCAGTGATGGTGTCACATCTGATGCTGTCTAATGTGACAGATGAGAAGGAGCCTTCAAGCCTAAGCAGCAGAGTTGTATCAGATATTTTAAGAGATGAACTTGAATATAAGGGCGTTATCATGACCGATGCGATGAACATGAAAGCAATCACAGATAACTATAGTTCCGGAGAAGCAGCAGTGAAAGCAATTCAGGCAGGAGTTGACCTGATCGTGATGCCGGATAACTATAAAGAAGCATACAAGGCAATTAAGAAGGCACTAAAAAGTGGCAAGATCAAAGAATCAAGAATCGATAAATCTGTAAGAAGGATCATATATACGAAGCTTAAGCGAGGAGAGATCCCTCCAGATACTACATTATTAAAAGAGAATCAATAACAGGGATGCTTGCAGATTTAAAATGAATATGTTACTATCAAAAATGTGTATTTTACAAACGAAACTAAAGATTGTATAACAGAAAGGTCAAAAGATCACGATGAGCAGAGAGAACTTTGATAAGTTGGGAGAAGAATGTGGAGTTTTCGGTATCTACGATTTCGATGGCAATGATGTAGCGTCAACGATCTATTATGGATTGTTTGCACTTCAGCATCGAGGTCAGGAAAGCTGCGGAATTGCAGTTTCTGATACGAATGGTCCAAAACGTAATGTCACATCTCGAAAAGGTATGGGATTATGTAATGAAGTGTTTACACCAGATTCCCTTCAGGCATTAAAGGGAGATATCGGTGTGGGGCATGTAAGGTATTCAACAGCAGGAGAGAGTGTTCCTGAGAATGCCCAGCCACTGGTTTTAAATTATGTAAAAGGTACTTTAGGACTTGCACATAATGGTAATCTGATCAATGCAATAGAACTTCGCGAAGAATTAGAAAAGACAGGAGCTATTTTCCAGACAACGATCGATTCCGAAGTTATCGCATATCATATCGCAAGAGAACGCGTGAATACATCGTCAATTGAGAAGGCAGTAGCCAGAGCAATGCAGAAGATCAAAGGTGCGTATTCCCTGATCGTTATGTCACCAAGGAAACTGATCGGGGCAAGAGATCCATATGGATTTAAGCCATTATGTATCGGTAAGAGAGATAACGCTTATGTATTAGCATCTGAAAGCTGTGCATTAGATACGATCGGAGCAGAATTTATCCGTGACGTGAATCCAGGAGAGATCGTAACGATCACAAAGGATGGAATTCAGTCAGACTGTGATTTATGTATTCCAAAGGAGAAAACAGCAAGATGTATCTTTGAATACATTTATTTTGCAAGACCAGACAGTGAGATTGACGGAGTTGGGGTATACCACTCAAGAATTCAGGCAGGAAGATACCTCGCACAGGATTCACCAGTAGAAGCAGACTTGGTTGTCGGAGTACCAGAATCAGGAAATGCAGCAGCTCTTGGATATTCCTTAGAGTCAGGAATCCCATATGGAACCGCGTTTGTCAAGAACGGTTATGTTGGAAGAACTTTCATCAAACCAGGACAGAGCAGCCGTGAATCAAGCGTGCAGATCAAGTTAAATGTTTTAAAAGAAGCAGTCAAAGGAAAGAGAGTCATCATGATCGATGATTCCATCGTACGAGGAACAACAAGTGACCGCATTGTGAAGATGTTACGCGATGCAGGAGCGACAGAAGTTCACGTAAGGATCAGTTCCCCACCATTCCTGTGGCCATGCTACTTTGGAACTGATATTCCAGAGAGAGAACAGCTGATCGCATATAACAGATCGATCAACGAGATCTGTGAAGTGATCGGAGCAGATAGTTTAGGATACTTAGGAGAAGAGAGACTTTCACAGATGGTACAGGGATTACCGATCTGTAAAGGATGTTTCACAGGTGAGTATCCGATGAAACCGCCAACAAGAGATATTCGTGGAAATTTTGAAAGATAAGGATAAGGAGATTTTTATGAACGACCGTTACCAGAGCCCATTATCAGAACGTTATGCAAGCAAAGAGATGCAGTACATCTTTTCTCCAGACAAGAAGTTTAAGACATGGAGAAAGTTATGGATCGCACTTGCTGAGACAGAGAAAGAATTAGGACTTGATATCACACAGGAACAGATCGACGAATTAAAAGCACATGCAGAAGACATCAACTACGATGTAGCAAAAGAACGTGAAAAATTAGTCCGTCATGATGTTATGTCTCATGTATATGCATACGGAGTACAATGTCCAAAGGCAAAAGGAATCATCCATTTAGGAGCAACATCCTGCTATGTTGGTGATAACACAGACATCATCATCATGACAGAAGCATTAAAGCTTGTCAGAGTAAAATTATTAAATGTGATCAACGAATTATCCAAATTCGCAATGAAATACAAAGATCTTCCAACACTTGGATTTACACATTTTCAGCCAGCACAGCCTACAACAGTAGGTAAGAGAGCAAGCCTTTGGCTGATGGATCTCGTATATGATCTAGAAGATCTTGATCACGTGATCGCTAACATGAGATTATTAGGATCAAAAGGAACAACAGGAACACAGGCAAGTTTCTTAGAGTTATTCGAAGGAAACCACGAAACGATCAAGAAGATCGATGGAATGATCGCGAAGAAGATGGGGTTTGACAAATGCCAGCCAGTATCTGGACAGACATACTCTAGAAAAGTTGATTCCCGCGTGATCAACGTATTAAGCCAGATCGCACAGTCTGCTCATAAGTTCTCAAACGACATCAGACTTCTTCAGCACTTAAAAGAAGTAGAAGAACCATTTGAGAAGAACCAGATCGGATCCTCTGCAATGGCATATAAGAGAAACCCAATGAGAAGTGAAAGAATCGCTTCCTTAGCAAACTACGTAATGTCAGATGCCATGAACCCAGCATTAGTAGCATCTACACAGTGGTTTGAAAGAACATTAGATGACTCAGCCAACAAACGTTTATCTGTACCAGAAGGATTCTTAGCGATCGATGGTATCTTAGACCTTTACTTAAACGTTGTAGACGGATTAGTTGTATACCCTAAGGTTATCGAAAGCCGTTTAAGAAGCGAACTTCCATTTATGGCAACAGAGAATATCATGATGGATGCAGTAAAAGCTGGTGGAGACAGACAGGAACTTCATGAGAAGATCCGTGTACATTCTATGGCAGCAGGAAAAGTTGTCAAAGAAGAAGGAAAAGCAAACGATCTGTTAGAGAGAATCGCAGCAGACCCAGCATTTGGTATGAACATGGAGCAGTTACAGGCGATCATGAAACCAGAGAACTTCGTAGGACGTGCACCACAGCAGACAGAAGAATTTGTGAATGAAGTGATCAATCCAATTCTGGAAGAGAATAAAGAAGTACTTGGATTAACAGCTGAGATCAACGTATAAAAAGATAAAATTTTAACATAGAAAGAGATGGAAAGATCAAAACAATATAGATTTTTCCATCTCTTTTTGCTGTATTTTAAGAAAAAATTACCAAAAAGCAGGAAATGGGCAGGAGTAGATATAGGAAATTAAGAAAAGGAATGGTATAATAGGTTTAAAACAAATATGTGAGAGCATATGTTAGGGGAAAGTATATGAAGAAATTAAAAACAATCATCCAAAGAAAAAAATGGAATATGATACTTGGGATTTCAGATATCATAATGATGATCATAGCATCATATCTTGCATTATTAACGCGATTTGAATTCTATCCATCACAGATCGCATCGATTTTTTTGAAAAATGCTGCAAAATACATGCCGTTGAATCTCTTTTGCAGTATTGTGATCTTTATGGCATATCGATTGTATTCAACGCAATGGAAGTATGCAGGAGTCTCCGATTTTATTAATGTCGTTAAAGCAGCTGTGATCGCAGCAGCTTTCCAGCTGATCGGAATTTATATGTTACAATGGGAGATACCAAGAAGTTACTATTTCTTGTATTTGGTATATCTGCTGTTGGGAATGTTTTTTATCCGATTACTTGTCCGATTGATTCAGGGAAGTGAACCACTCAAAGTGAATGACATTGGCAAGAAGAAAGTTCCGGTAATGTTGATCGGAGCAGGAGAAGCAGGAAGCATCATTTTAAATGAGATCAAAAAGAGTACATATGTGACTAAAACGATCCGTTGCATCATAGATGATGATCCAGCGAAGAAAGGAACATATTTATCTGGGATACCAGTGGTTGGCAATCGTAATACGATCCTGCGCAATGCAGTTAAATTTGATGTTGAAGAGATCATTTTGGCAATTCCGACAATAGAACCCAAGGATCGCAAGGACATCCTTGAGATCTGCAAGCAGACAGGATGCCGTCTGAGTATTCTTCCGGGCTTATATCAGCTGATCAACAGTGAAGTTACAGTATCTGCTCTAAGAGAAGTAGAGATTGAAGATCTGCTTGGAAGAGAGCCAGTGAAAGCCAATCTTCCATCAATCATGAGCTATGTCAAAGACAGAGTCGTATTTGTCACAGGGGGAGGCGGATCGATCGGAAGTGAGATCTGCAGACAGATTGCAAGATATCAGCCGAAGAAGTTAGTGATCATTGATAATTATGAGAACAATGCCTACGAGATTCAGATGGAATTAAAGAGAACACATCCAGAACTAGATTTGAAAGTATTGATCGTATCTGTCCAGAACCATCTGCGAATACACAATATTTTCGAAGATTATAAGCCTGATATCGTATTTCATGCAGCAGCACATAAGCATGTGCCATTGATGGAAGACAGCCCGCATGATGCGATCAAGAACAATGTATTTGGCACATTTAACATAGCCAAAGAAGCAGGAATGAGCGGTGTAAAGAGAATGGTACTGATCTCCACGGATAAGGCAGTAAGACCGACAAATATCATGGGTGCTTCCAAGCGAATCTGTGAGATGGTCATTCAATACATGAATAGCTTATACGATACAGAATACGTTGCTGTAAGATTTGGAAATGTTCTTGGAAGTAACGGAAGTGTCGTTCCGTTGTTCAAGAAGCAGATTGCCAATGGTGGTCCGGTAACAGTTACACATCCAGAGATCATCCGATACTTTATGACGATCCCAGAAGCCGTCAGTCTGGTGTTAGAAGCAGGAGCTTACGCAGAAGGCGGGGAAATATTTATCCTTGATATGGGAGAACCAGTCAAGATCTTAGATCTTGCGAAGAATATGATCCGTTTATCAGGACTTACACCAGGAGAAGATATAGAAATCCAGTTTACTGGCTTAAGACCAGGGGAGAAGCTGTATGAAGAACTTCTGATCGATGAGGAGAATAAAAAAGAGACAAAGAACAAACGAATTTTCATTGGAAGTCCAAGGATGATGGAGACAGAACAATTTAGTGAACTGATCGCTGAATTAGATCATGCGGCATTTTCCGAAGATCCGAATATTCGTGAAGTTGTAAAAAGATTAGTTCCAGAGTATACATATAAACAGACAAATCAACAGACAAAATGACAGGGGGATGAGACAGCATGAAAGAACGTATATATATGGCATCACCAACGATGCATGGGGAAGAACAGAAGTTTGTGCAGGAAGCATTTGACACCAACTGGATCGCACCACTTGGGCCAAATGTCAATGGCTTTGAACGTGAGATGGAAGCGTATACAGGAATCGCACACTGCAGTGCACTAAGCGCAGGAACCGCAGCACTGCATCTGGCGGTGAAATTATTAGAAGTCGGGGAAGGAGATACCGTGATATGTCCTTCACTGACTTTTGCTGCAACAGTGAATCCAGTCGCCTATGAAAAAGGCAAGATCGTATTTGTGGATTCTGAACCAGAGACATGGAATATGTCACCACAGGCATTAAGAAGAGCCTTAGAGGAACATAAAGAGGCAAAAGCAGTGATCGTTGCACACCTTTATGGAACACCAGCCAAGGTAGACGAGATCAAAGCACTCTGTGAAGAATATAAAGTTCCACTGATCGAAGATGCTGCAGAAAGTCTGGGAGCAACATATAAAGGAGTCCAGACAGGAAGATTCGGAGTCATGGCAGGATTTTCATTCAATGGAAATAAGATCATCACGACATCAGGCGGTGGAATGATCGCATCAGAGAATGAAGAATACATCAAGCATGCAACATTCCTGGCAACACAGGCAAAAGAACCGGTCCGACATTATGAACATAAGGAAATCGGATATAACTACCGAATGTCTAATATCACAGCGGGAGTTGGAAGAGGACAGCTTCTGCATCTGGATGAACATATTGCGAAGAAAAAAGCAATCTATGAGACATACAAAGATGCTTTCAAGGATTATAAACAAGTGCATATGAATCCATATGAAACATGCAGTGAACCAAACTTCTGGTTATCATGCATGACGATCGATGAAGACAGTAAGACAAAATCATTAGATATTATAGAAGCTTTGGAAAGAGAGAATATCGAAAGCCGTCCGATCTGGAAACCATTACATCAACAACCAGTATTTAAAGGGTGCGAATTCTATTCTCATTACGAAGATGATAAGAAGCCAGTATCAGAAGATATCTTTGATCGCGGATTATGTCTTCCAAGTGATATTAAGAATACAAAAGAAGATATGGATCGGATTATAGGAATCATAAGATCCGTACTGGACCGATAAGAACAAAATGTAAACGGAGTATATATAAAGATGTATCACAAATATATCAAACGATTTTTTGACATCATATTGTCACTGTGCTGTATCATTGTATCAAGCCCGATCCTGCTTGTCACAGCACTGTTAGTAAGGATCAAATTAGGGAGCCCCGTGATCTTCAAACAAGAAAGACCGGGATATCATAACGAAATATTTACACTCTACAAGTTCAGAAGTATGACAGACGCCGTCGATGAGAATGGTGATCTGCTGCCAGACAAAGAACGTCTTCCAAGATTTGGTCAGATGTTAAGATCCACGAGTCTTGATGAATTACCTGAATTCTTCAACATCTTATTTGGACATATGAGTTTTGTCGGGCCAAGACCATTATTGAAACAATACATAGATTTCTACAGTGCAAGACAGAAACGACGTGCAGATGTAAGACCAGGACTGACTGGACTTGCACAGGTGAATGGGAGAAATGCCATCAGCTGGGAAGAAAAGTTTGAATTCGACCTTGAATATGTGGATAACATTTCATTTCTTATCGACATCAAGATCATATTAAAGACTGTGACCAAAGTCTTAAAAAGAGCAGGGATCAGTGCACAGGAATCTGTGACAATGTATGCCTTTCAGGGAACAAAGAAAGACCAGTTTTCCAAATACAAGAAAGCAGGACACTTAAAGATCTTATTTTCAAGCGTGGCAGATCAGGTCGAATTTATCGATACCTTCCGTTATGCTGCCGGCAGATTAGGGGTGAAAGTAACATTTGTCGGCTGTGATCATTCACTGGAAGCACCAGCATTATATCGCTGCCATAAGCACTATCAGGTTCCACAGCCAGGGGAAGAAGGTTATGTCACAGAACTCTTACATATCTGTAAACAGGAGAAGATCGCTCTGCTCATTCCAAGAACAGAAGAAGACGTTTTTATCCTGTCACAAAGAGCCAGCGAATTTGAAGCTGTTGGAACAGAAGTTCTCATTGCAAATGAAGAATTAGCTCTGCTGTGCAGCAACAAACGCTGGACAGCTCGTTTCTTTGAAGAATGTGGTCTTAACGCACCACAGGTCGTAAGCAGTGCCAATGACTATACACAAGGATTCCCAGCAATGTTTGCAGTATTGGATGAGATGGATAATCTGGAGAAAAGCATCATGATCCATGATGAACAAGAATTAAGTTTTCATGCATCAAAATACGCGAATTACACGATACGTCCATTTTTAAATGGGAAGATGTATGAGATCGACGTATTCTGCAATCTAGACGGAAGCCCGGTTTACATCACACCAAGGGCAAAGGAAGAAGTCGAGGGAAAAGAAAGTGCAAGATACAGAGTTGTAAGAGATTATAAGATCGTAGAAGAAGCAAAGAAAGTGATAAAGAAATTAAGGCCATCCGGATGGATGACGATCTTTATGCTTCGTGAAGAAGATACAGACAAAGATTATTTTATCCGAATGGAACCATGGTATCATCAGGCAAGCACCGTATCGATCAAGGCAGGAGCCGATGCACCATACGCAGCACTCTCCATGATGTTAGGTGAACCAATGGAATACAAAGAGGATGCAGCCGATGACAATGTTATTTTCACAAGATTTGAAAAAAGTGTATGTTTAAATACAAGAGAAGAACCGATCGTAGAGATTCATGATTTTAAAGACCTGTATCATTTAGACGAGGGAATTGGTTCGGTGATCTTTGATCTGGATGACACATTATATTCAGAGAAAGATTATGTACGAAGCAGTTTCCGAGTGGTAGAACGAATGCTTCCAGAAGTGAACAATATCTTTAATAAGTTATGCGCAGCACTGGAAAAAGGGCAGCCGCCACTGGAAACGGTATTAAAAGATGCAGGAATGTATTCGGATGAATTATTATTAAAATGCAGAGAAGCCATCAGGGACCATAAACCAGAGATTTCACTTTATGAAGGAGTTAAAGAATTATTCTTTGAACTACACACGCAAAAGCGAAGTATCGGGATCTTGATCGATGGAACACCAAAAGTACAGCGAGCCAAGATAGAAGCCCTGGGGTTAGATAAAATGGCAGACGAGATACTGATCACAGATGAACTTGCAGGACATGGAAATGTCATGGAATTCAGGAAACCAAATGATCTTCCATTTCTGATCATGAGAAAACGATTAGAAATACCATGCAGGAACATGGCATTTGTCGGAGATGATATCGAGAAAGATTTTATTGCACCGAAAGCATTAGGAATGGAATGCTATTGGAAGAAGAATGAGGATGGGTTATATGAGTAAAGAACCAAAGATAAAACCAATCGTGATCGTTGGAGCCGGTGGTATGGGAAGAGATACTCAGTGGCTGATCGAACGGATCAACGAAGAAGAACCAACATATGAGATTCTTGGATACATAGACGATGGAATCCAGCAAGGCAGCATCATAGATGGCTATCCGATTCTTGGAGGAATGAAATACCTCGAAGAATATGACAAAGAACAAAAACTTGCCGTCGCCTTCGCTATAGGCAATGCAAAAGTCCGTGAAAAACTAGTTTTAAAATGTCTGCCAAATCCAAACTTATGGTATCCTAATCTGATCGATCCATCCGTGATCACATCACAAAGAGTGCATCTAGGACAAGGAAATATCATTTGTACATCCGTTATTATGACAACGAATATAGAGATCGGTAATTTTAACCTGATCTGCAACCGAAGTATTGTCGGGCATGATGATGAGATTGGAGATTATAATACCCTGTATCCGGGAGTTTTACTGTCAGGAGATGTCCATTTAAAGACTGAGACAGAGATCGGCACAGGAAGCCAGATCATACAAGGACTGCATATCACAGACGAAGTGATCATGGGAGCAGGAAGTACAGTGATCGAAGATATCAACGAAGCAGGAACTTATGTTGGAGTACCAGTGAGAAGAGTAAACGATGAAGAATAAGAAGATATTAATTTTAGCAAACCTAGACGTAGGATTATACAAATTCAGAAAAGCACTGATCAAAAAGCTCATAGATCAAGGAAATGAAGTCTATATATCCCTGCCAAAAGGAATGTTAGTACAGAATTTAAAAGAAATGGGATGTCATTTTATCGAAACACCGGTAGATCGAAGAGGAATCAATCCAGCAACAGATCTTAAACTGATGATGAGATACTTTAACATCTTAGGCAAGATAAAGCCAGACCTTGTGATCACCTACACGATTAAACCAAACATCTACGGAGGGATCGCAGCAAGATTCAAAAGAATTCCATATGCAGTCAATATCACAGGATTAGGAACTGCATTTCAGAATGAAAATATGATCAAGAAACTCGTCGTATTTTTATATAAACTATCCTGCAAAAAGGCAAAAACGATCTTCTTTGAAAATGAAGGAAATAAGCAGGTGTTTATAGAAAATAATATTATCAAAGAATCCAGATCATGTACTCTCCCAGGAGCAGGGATCGACCTTGATGAATACAAGATGACACCATACCCAGAAGAGTCAAGAAACATCAGGTTCTTGTTTATTGGACGAGTGATGAAAGAAAAAGGAGTCGAAGAACTGTTCAAAGCAGCAAAGAATATTAAGAAGATCTACCCAGAAGTATCGTTTGATATCGTAGGACCAATGGAAGATGATTATAAGGAACGAATCCAGTCATTGGTCAGAAATGGGATCATTTATTATTATGGCTATCAGGAAGATGTCAAACCATTCATTAAGAAATGTGACTGCTTTGTATTACCGTCGTATCATGAAGGCATGGCAAATACACTGCTAGAATGTGGAGCAATGGGAAGACCATTGATCACAAGCAGGATTCATGGGTGTATGGAAGCTGTGAGAGATGGCGAGAATGGGTATCTGGTCGATGTGAAGGATGTTAAAGGATTGGAAGAGAAGATGATGGAATTTATTGAACTTTCCTATGAAGAGAAGAAACAGATGGGAGAGAAGTCACGAGAAGTGATAGAGAAGGGTTTTGATAAGGAGAAGGTTGTTGAGATGACTTTGGAAGGACTTGGAAGATAGGTAAAGGAAGGAAGAACATTGAAGATTTATTGGCTGTTTTTATTATTAGCGACAATTATATGTTTTTGGAATGAAGCTAGTGCAAGGATTACATGGAATGGGACAAGATATCAGAGAAAGGCTTACTGGAGTCAGGCAATCATCTTTTTTGCAGTTGTGATATTTTTCTGTGGATTGAGAAGTGGAATTGCGGATACAGGGACATATATACAAATGTTTAAAGGTTATCCATCAAGTATTAGTGGAATGGATTTGAAATCTGTGAATAAAGATAAAGGTTTTTTTGTAATATCGGTTTTATTTAAACAATTTATTTCAAATGATTTTCATGGATGGCTGTTTCTGATCACACTTATATCCGGAGTCGCATTGATGATTGGCTTAATGCGTTATTCGGAATACTTTGGATTAAGCTGTTATTTATTGATCGCAAGTACTATGTTTACCTATTTTGTTAATGGGATGAGACAGTTTATTGTTGTTACGATATTCTTTTGTGCAACATATATGATATTAGAAGGAAAATGGACTCAATATGTGATTTTGATTTTATTGCTTTCGACAATCCATGGATCTGCATTGATTTTATTGTTAGTATATTTTCTAAGAAATGTAAAGCCATGGGGTGCCAAAATGAGGACAGTCATATTTCTTTCGTTGATTGCAGGAGTCTGCTTTGACAAGTTATTTCCGTTGTTTGGAAATCTTTTAGCAGAAACACAGTATAAGGGATATGTTGATTATATTTCATCACAAGGAAAAGGAAGTAGTATTATTCGACTGGCAATAGCAATGATTCCTTGTGTGATCGCTTATATGGCAAGATATGCGATTGAAGATGAGAATAATAAACTCATTAATTTTAGTATTAATATGTCTGTAATAAATTTTTGCTTATATATTATTGCAACATTTTCAAGTGGAATGGTAGTTGGACGATTAACAACATATTTTGATATTTATAATCTGATATTATTACCATGGCTGATGCATCATGCGTTTACGGAGAGGAGCAGGAAGATGGTAATTTTATTGTGTATGGCATTTTATTTGGTGTTTTTCTATTTCCAAATGGTACTAACATGGGGATTAGTTTACGAGAGTGATATTTTACATTTGTATCTATAATTTGACAAATAAGGGGAAACAAGAATGAAGATAAGCGTGATCATACCTGTATATAATACAGAAAAGTATTTAAAAGAATGTGTAGAAAGTGTGCTTGCTCAAACTTATCACAATTTGGAAATTTTATTAATTAACGACGGAGCAACAGATTCAAGTCCACAGATTTGTGAATCGTATGCCAAGCAAGATGCAAGAATTAAATTGATTCATAAAGAAAATGGTGGGTTATCAGATACAAGAAATACGGGCATTAAACAGTGTAGTGGGGATTATGTTTTATTTCTTGACAGTGATGATTATTGGGATGATCCCAAGATGGTTGAAAAGCTTGCAAATCAAATGCAGCAGTATCCAGTAGACATCTTGAATTTTCGTTACAAAAAATATATGGAAGATACCAAACAATTTATATCATGCTTAAAATCCGTAGAAGACATCAAACAGCAGGAAAAAGATCAGATATTAGAACGTCTGATCAATGAGGGATTATATATTTCATCGGCATGCAATAAACTGATATCTGCATCATTTCTAAAGACAAATGAATTGTATTTTGAAAAAGGAATTACTTCTGAAGATATCGATTGGTGTGCAAGGATGCTGATCGAATGTGGCAGTATCGGATATAACAATACAGAAGCCTATGTATATCGTCAGAGAAGTGAATCCATTACACATACAATTTCTTATAAAAATATTTATGATCTTAGTAATAATGTAAAAAAATGTGTAAGATTTGGGCAGGAAATTCCAAAAGGAACAAAGTTCTATGAATTATATCATGATTTTGCGGCATATCAGTATGGAACATTATTATTAAGTAATACATTAGTAGATGGTGACAAGGACAGAATCAAAGCAGTTATGAAAGAAATGAAAGATTACAGCTGGCTGCTTACTTATCACGTGAATCCAAAGATCAAACTGCAATATTATGTAAAGAAAATTGTTGGATATAATAATCTGATTCGATTTCTAAAGCTATATACAAAGATAAAGAGATACTAGATACAAGGGGAAGTATATATGGAAACATTGACAATATTTACACCAACTTATAATCGTGCGAAATTCTTGCCGAGAGCATTTGAAGCTTTAAAACGGCAGACATTAAAAGACTTTCTCTGGATGATCATTGATGATGGTTCAACAGATAATACAGAAGAAGTGGTACAAGATCTGTTAAAAGACACAGAAGCTGGATTTAAAATAGAATATGTAAAAAAAGAAAATGGCGGATTACATACAGGTTACAACAAAGCAATTGAATTAGCTCAAACAGAGTTAATGGTATGTGTTGATTCCGATGATTATATGCCAGATCAAGCAGTAGAAAAGATCCTTAATTTCTGGAAAGAAAATGGATCAGATCAATATGCAGGAATTATTGGGTTAGACTATGACCTGAATGATTATCTGATTGGTGATCCACTGCCAAATCAGAAAACTATTAATTTGATTGATCTGCTGGTAGGAAAATATCCGATTGTCAATGGAGATCGAACCAATGTTATAAGGACAGAATTATACAAAGCAGTAGCACCAATGAAATCCTTCGAAGGAGAGAAGAATTTCAACCCTCATTATATGCATTTAGAAATCAGCAAAAAATATGATTTTCTTGTACTAAATGAAAATCTGAAATATGTAGATTATCAGCCAGGCGGGATGTCTAATTCCATGTTAAAACAATATTATAACAGTCCCAACAGTTTTGCAGAGACAAGAAAATTATATCTTTCATTTGATAACACGTCATTTAAATTTAAACTAAAACATTCCATTCATTATGTTTCAAGCTGTATTTTGGCAGGTAGATGGATGGATGTAATAAAAGAAGCACCTAGAAAAGGATATGTTGTGTTGGCATTTCCATTTGGAATTATTCTAAGCAGAATTGTGAGGGTGAAAGGCAAATGAAAATAAGTGTAGTAATACCTGTTTATAATGGTGAAAAATATTTGAAGGAATGTATAAATTCCGTATTAAATCAGCCATACAAAGATATAGAAATAATTACAATTAATGATGGATCAAAAGATAATAGTGTAGATATTTTGAATAAAGTAGCACAAACAGATAAGAGATTAAATGTTATTGATCAGAAAAATCATGGGGTTGCATATACAAGAAATAAAGGAATAGATATAGCGACAGGAAATTATATTGTATTTTTGGACCAAGATGATATGTGGGTAACAGATTTTTTAACGGAAGATGTAATCAATGAAATTAAACAAGAAAAATGTGATATGGTTTCGTTTGCTTATTATCAGGCGAATCAAGATATCAGTAGGTTAAAATTAATTGAAAGACAAAGAAAGATAATTGATCATCCAAAAGAAAACGCAGGAGAAAATTATAGACATCATTCATCATATATGTATAATATTGAACTCCTAAAAAAATATCACATAGATACCGACGAATATAGAAATGAGGATGAAAGATTTCGCATGAAATGTATATATTTTGCAAATAAAATATTGTATCTTGATAAAGCTATTTTTATTTATAGAAATAATAGTTTTTCGGTGACTCATGGGAATGAAGATGTTAAGAAAGTTTTCTTCAGTTCATTGGAAGGATATGAAAAATTAAGGAATCAAAGTGTGCAATATCAATGGCTGATGGAATATTGTGATAACACACAATTACGTTTACTGTTAGAGTTATTTCAAAATAGTAGTAATAAGGAATGTGCTATATATGAAAAAACATATCATTATAAAGAACTATGGGAAAAACATGGATGGCTGAGTGGCAGAGATAAAAAGGAATGGAAATTATACAGAAATAATCGAAAATTTTTTGTAATAAAAAGCAAAGGGAAGAGATTTATCATTATTATATTAAGATATTTAAGTCAGAATAGATTCTTAAAGAAATTTTATGAGAGTAAAAAATATCCATTGAAAAGGGATGAGGTGAATGAAATTGGAAAAAATAAGGGTATTATTTCTAATTCATGATCTAATGCACGGTGGTGCAGAAAAAGTTTTATTAAATCTTGTAAATAACATGGATCATGAAAAATTTGATATAACAGTCCAGACATTGTTTGATGTAGGTGTAAACAAACAGTTTTTATCAGACAAAGTACATTACAAAACATGCTATAAGAAGATGTTTCGTGGAAATACAAAGTATTTTAAACTGTTTTCACCAGAAAAGTTATATCGAAAATATATCAAAGATGATTATGATATTTTGGTAGCATATTTAGAGGGAAGCTGTACAAGAATCATTAGCGGCTGTCCAGACAAGAATAAAGTAAAAATTACATGGCGTCATTTTGCAGAGAATGAAAAAGAATTTTTACAAGCATATCGTTCTATGGATGAAGCAAAAAGAATCTATCAGAGATTCGATAAAGTAGTCGGTGTTTCTCAGACAGTGATTGATGCATTTGAAGACCTGACAGGATTAAAAGGAATTTCAACTGTAAAATATAACACCAATGAAACAGATAAAATCCTAAAATTGTGTAAAGAACCAGTAAAAAATCCAAAATTTGTGGAAAAAGAAGATGTTCTTAAAATCTGTGGAGTTGCCAAAGTAAGACCAAGAAAAGGATTTATGCGTTTAGCAGAAGCACATAAACGATTACAGGATGAAGGATATAAATATCATATCTATATCTTGGGAGAAGGAGAAGAACAAGAAAAGATCCAAAGTTATTTGGATAAAAATCAGATTGCAGATTCTTTTACATTCCTTGGATATGATACGAATCCATATAAATATGTTGCAAGATGTGATTGGTTTATCTGTCCATCCTTTGAAGAAGGTTTCAGTACGGCAGCAACAGAAGCCTTAGTTGTAGGAACACCAGTTGTGACAACATTATGTTCTGGAATGAAAGAAATGTTAGGGGAAAATAATGAATACGGAATCATTGTGGAAAACAGCAGTGAAGGTGTTTATGAAGGATTAAAAGAAGTTGTATCAAAACCAGAACTGTTAGAATCATATACAAAACAGGCAGAAATCCGTGGTGAGAAATTCAGCATGCAGGATACGGTGGATGCAGTGGAAGATATGCTTGAGGAGATATCAAATGAAAAAAATTTTATTAATGACAGGAACTATTAAACCATTTGCAGATGTAAGTTATAAGGACCCTAAAACTCGATATATGGAATATCAGAAAAATATCAAAAGATATATTAAAGAAAGCAACTTTGATATAATCATTTTTACAGAAAATTCTGGAGTGGATTTTAAAATAGATGAAATAGAATCAGAAGCAGAAAAACTTGACAAAATATTTGAGTATATTCCATTAAAGAGATCAGATTTTGAAAATGAAAATATGTCGTCAGGAGATGCAATTATTGTAAAACAGGCATTAGAAAAAAGCAAATATTTGAATAATAAAGAACAATTAGTGTGGAAAGTAAGCGGAAGAATATGGATTCGAAATATTAATAAAATATTGAAAATGAATGAAAGTCCGAAAATAAAAAATGTCTTTCTATATGCACCAAAATATGATTCAATTCAGACATGGCTTTTTGCCTCGAATCTGAATGATTTGGAAAATTATTTTCTTCAAGGAAAATGGATTATTGCAATGAGAGAAAGTTGTATAGAATATAAATTTATGGAAGTGTATAGAAAATATTCAAAAGAAATTTCAATAAGTAAATTTAATACATATCCAGATGTAGAAGGAATAAATTCAAGTGGACAAGCATATACAATGCCTAAGTGGAAATGGGTTATAAAAAATATATTATTGAAGTTGGGGTATTTTACGGTAAAAGTTAAATAGGAGAGATACAAAATGAGTATAATAAAAGAAATCTTATATCGAATCCGTGGAGAATACACCACAGAAAAGTTAATCTCTATGGGAATGAAAGTTGGCAAAAACTTCGGAAGATTACATGGAGTTATTTTAGATCCATCTCACTGCTGGATGATTGAGATTGGAGACGATGTAACAATGGCACCAAGAGTTCATGTCCTATGCCATGATGCCAGTACAAAGGTACATTTAGGATATACAAAGATTGGGAAAGTAAAGATTGGAAACAATGTATTCGTCGGAGCAGAAAGTGTGATAATGCCCAATGTAACATTAGGGAATAACGTAATTGTCGGAGCAAACAGCACGGTAACAAAATCATTCCCAGATAATGTTGTGATTGCAGGAAGTCCGGCAAAGATCATTACTAAAACAGACGAATACCTGAAGAAACAGAAAGAACAAATGGAAACTGCACCATGTTATGGTGAAGATTATACCTTGAGAGGCAATCTCACAGAAGAAAAGAAACAGCAGATGCAGCAGGAATTGGAAGATAAGATAGGATACGTGGATTAGATATGGACGAGAAATTAGTAAGCGTGATCATACCGGCATATAACATTGAAGATTATATTGGACGATGCCTTGATTCTATAATTTCACAGACATATAAGAATCTGGAGATTATTGTGGTAGATGATGGATCAAGGGACCGTACAGGAGAAATTTTGGACGATTATGTGAAGAAAGATCCTAGAATGAAAGTGGTACATAAAAAAAATGGCGGAGTGTCTTCGGCAAGAAATACAGGAATTGATATAGCGGAGGGAGACTATATTGGTTTTGTAGATGGCGATGATCGGATTGATCCAAAGTTATTTGAAACACTGGTAAAATTGATTAATGAGGAAAATGCAGATATCGCACATTGTGGATATCAGATGGTATTTCCTGATCGTGTGGATTATTATTATAATACAGGAAAAAGAGTTATACAGACAAAAGAGCAAGGTTTGAAAGACCTGTTAGCAGGAGAGATGATAGAACCTGCCTTATATAATAAACTGTATAAAAGAGAGTTATTCGAGAATGTCCGTTTAAATGAGAGTCTAAAAATAAATGAAGATCTGGATGTAAATTACCGATTATTTAAGAAAAGTCAGAAATCAATTTACTACGATCTGCCATTATATTCTTACATGATTCGAAAAAATTCAGCAACAGGATCAAACACGGTGATCCGAAAAAATGAAGATTCTTTAAAAGTTTTAGAACAGATAAAAAATGATTGCAAAAGTGAAAAGGAAATTTACAGTATTGCATACAGAAGATATGTTTATTTGCTGATGGCGATTTGTCGAATGGATATAGATCAGATAACATATCAGAAGTCCAAAAGAGATATTCTAAAGAAAGAATTGAAAACAAAAGATTTTAAACAATATATATCATCCAAATTAAAAATTATGAGTTGGTTATCTTGTTATTTCCCAGCAATCATAAAATTAATTTATAAAGCTTATGATTTAAAAACAGGAACATCAAAGAAATATAAAGTAGATGAAGGATAAATTATGGAAGAGTTGATCAGTGTAATTGTACCAATTTATAAAGTGGAAGCGTACTTAGAACGATGTATAAGGAGTATCGTAAATCAGACATACAAAAATCTTGAAATTATTCTGGTGGATGATGGATCTCCAGATTCATGTCCTGACATTTGTGATGTCTGGAAAGAAAAAGATGATCGGATCAAGGTTATACATAAAAAAAATGGCGGTTTGTCTGATGCAAGAAATGCAGGAATGCAGATTATGACAGGAACTTATATATCTTATATCGACAGTGATGATTGGGTTGCAAATGATATGTATGAAAAGATGATGTATGCGATTAAAAAGAATGATGCAGACATTTGCGAGTGTCAGTTTGAAAAGACAGCAGGAATTGTGAAAAGTAATAAAGAACAGAAGACAGATAAAGTGACAATCTTAAAAAAAGAGGAAGCACTGAAAGCTGTGGTAGAAGAAAAAATAAATCCTGTGGTATGGAATAAAATATACAAGCGTGAGATTGTAGATCAATTATATTTTGAAAAAGGAAAATATAATGAAGATGAATTTTGGACATATCAGGTGGTGGAAAAAGCAGAAAAGATCGTACAAATCGAGGATGTTGGGTATTATTATTTTTTTAGAGAAGACAGTATTATCAATGAAACATATAGTATTCGAAGATTAGACGCATTAGAAGCAAGATATCAGAGAATGAAATACTTAGAAAAATATCCAGAGATCTATGGAATTGCAAAACGCCAGCTCGTTTTTAATTGCATGTATCATTATCAAAAAGGATTACGTTTTTTATCAGATTCAGATTTAAAAACATTGAAATTAAAAGTAAAAGCAATTTATAAAGATATTCCAATTGATAAAAATGATATAAAAGAATATACAAAAAAGGAAAAAATTTGGTTTTCTATATCTAAGATATCATTAGATTTGGTGTGCAGAATTCGAAATAAATTTGGGTATGGAGTAGAGTAAAAGGGGACAACGATGAAAAAGATATTTTTGTATGCATATGATCATATTAATTTAGGAGATGATTTGTTTATCGAAACAATTGCAAATAGATATTCAGATACAGAAATTTATTTCTGGACAAATGCTCAGAATCAAAAAGCTTTTGAGGAACAGAAAAATTTAAAGATTATCGATGAAAATTCAACAAAGACAAAGATACTAAAAAAAATCCGACCATCTCTGGCAGCGAGATACAAAGCAGGAATCCAGAAAAAGTGTGATGCCCAAGTATATATTGGTGGATCAATCTTCATGGAATATCCAACATGGAAAAATATTGTATCATGGTGGGAATATCAAAGCAGTCAGTATCCATTTTTTGTGTTAGGAGCGAATTTCGGACCATATCATACAGAAGAATATCGAAGTGCAATGGATAAAGTATATACAAAGTTAAAAGATATCTGTTTTCGAGATACCTATTCAAAGAATCTTTTCGCAGACAATGATCATGTAAGACAAGCACCAGATATCTTGTTTTCTTACCCTATGCCGAAAGTAGAAGAAAATAAAAAACAGATTTTTATATCTGTAATTTCCTATAAAGATAAAGAATTAAATTCAGATTTTGATCAAATGACAGATGAAGAATACATTGAAAAAATAGCACAAATAACAAGTGGATTTACTAAAGAAGGATATCAGGTAATATTAGCATCATTCTGCAGAGAAGAGGGAGATCTTGATGCAGCACGGGAAATTAAAAACAAATCAGAACAGCAGAAGAATATTACCATAATTGATTACGATGGAACGAATCGTAATCAATTATTAGAAGAAATGAGCCGTTCTATTTACATTATTGCTGCAAGATTTCATGGAACGATACTTGGTCTGACAGCAGGAAAATCAGTCTTTCCTATTTTGTATAGCGATAAAACAAAATATGTATTAGAAGACCTGGGATTTCATGGAGAATATGCAGATTTAAGAGATCCAGATTCCTTAAGTTTTGAAAATGCAAAGAAGAACTTAGAATCAGGATATAAAATAGATGTTACAGAATCCGTTCAAAATGCAGAAAAACATTTTGAAAAATTAGACGAATTTTTAAATAACTAGGGGAAATTACTATGGAATTAGTCAGTATGATCATACCTGTATATGGGGTAGAAGTATATCTCGGAGAATGTCTGGAAACAGTGTTAAATCAGACCTATGAAAATTTAGAAATCATTTTAATTGACGATGAATCCCCGGATCATTGCCCTGAAATTTGTGATCAATATGCACAAAAAGATGAAAGAATCAAGGTGATTCATCAGAAAAATGGTGGTGCAGCGAATGCCAGAAATCATGGACTAGATATGGCAACAGGGGAATATATTTGTTTTATCGACAGTGATGATAAGATTGAAAATAATTATGTAGATAAATTATTAAATGCAATAAAGGAAAGTCAATCAGATGTTGCCGTTTGTTCTTTTAAACAATGGTACAAAAATAAAACGCAAGATAGCATAGGTTTTAAAAATAAAGAATACAGTAGCAAAGATTATATCAGAAAATTTTTATCTGATTGGACATGTGGATTGATCTGGAATAAGATGTTTGATAAAAAAACATTAGAAGGAGTCCGATTTGAAGAAAGACATAAGATTGACGATGAATTTTTTACATATCAGGCGATTTTAAAAGCCGAAAAAGTTGTGGTCTTTGATGAGTCTTTATATTGGTATCGAATGAGAAAATCAGGAGTCATGCTGTCAGGAATACAGTATCAGGCACAGATGTTAAAAGACCGTTTGGAATATATGACAAAGCGTTATGAGATGGTTATAGAGAAATATCCAGATTTAAAAGCAGAATATTTATATAATTTAACGGATAATCTGATCAGTTACACAAGGCAGGCACAAGGAATCAAAGAATTAGAAAAAGATGTTCGGGCAATTAAGAAGCAATATTGGAATCAGATTATGTTTGGACTAATTCCAGTGAAAATAAAATATTCTTTTTTTAGAAGCTTTTTTGATAAAACAAAGGAAGAACTGAATGTTGATGAAGGGGAGAATCATTATTTTGAATAATAAGGAGCAAATATATATAAAACAAGAAAAACTACATATTTATGAATATCAAAATGCAATCATATTACCACGAAAGTATGAAGATGATGGACCAACATGGGGAAAAGGCGGAGTTTGTAGCCAAGAGGGTGAGTTTGTTCAAAGTTCATTTTACGATGGTGGATGGGCTCAGAATGGTGGAAAATATGAGTGGAATCAGACAGATGAGATTTATATAGATGAGAAAGTTATTTATATCGGAGTTTTTGCCAAACATTGGGGGCATTTTCTTGTAGATATGACTTCCAAACTATGGATTTTTGCAGATCCTGAATTCAAAGAAAATATAAAAGATTTTAAAGTTGCATATATTGGAGAAGAAGAACCTGAAGGAAATTATCTTGAGTTTTACAAAATATTAGGAATTGGGGAAGAACAGTTAATTCATATCGAAAAACCTGCAAGATTTCAAAAAGTATTTGTTCCAGAAGCAGGATTTCGACCATGTATATGGTATACAGAAGAATATCAGAGAATGTTTGATCAGATGACAGAATCTGTGTTAAAAGATAAAACTTTAAAAGAAAACTTTAAAAATATTAAGAAAATATACTTTTCAAGAAGAAAATTTGGCAAAGCAGCAGCGACAGAATTTGGAGAAGAGTATATTGAACAATGTTTTAATCAGAATGGTTATGAATCATTAGGCCCAGAAACATTAACATTAAGAGAACAGATCTATGTATGGAACCATGCAGAAGCAATTGCATGTATGAATGGAACCATTCCGTTAAATGTAGTTTTTTGCAAAAACGAAGAATTAAAATTAACAATTTTAAATAAGATGAGCATCTATCATAAAAACCCATACATTTATCTGTACATGAGAAATATACAGGCAGAGTTTATTGATATTTATAAAGAACCGTTAAAAGGATATCCAAAATCTTTGGGAGAAGGGCCATATCTGATTAAGGAAGGAAAAGAATTTTTTGATTATTGTCAAAGAGAAAAATTTGAGATCCCATATACAGGAATGAAATTGAAATTTTATGATTTAAAACAAGAAATAAGATACTATTTGTGTGTTATAGGAATCAGAAATAAGATCAGAAGAGTTGGATTGTACATAAAAAGAAAAATGTTAAGAAGGTGATAAGATGAGACGTTTTTTTCAAAGAGCATATCATTTCTTAGAAAGAATCAAAAATGAGAGCAGGAATTTTCCAAAGAACTTAAAGCATTTTGGATTCCGAACTGCAAAAGCAATTTTTATTGATGGATTATTTCCACCAGGAAAATCAGAAAAATATATTGCAGAAATCGAACGTTTTATAGATAATGCAATGGGAGATTTTGTAAGAAGTTATAAGATCAATGATAATTGGAAAATTGAATCTGAAAAATATCCAAAATCAGAAAAAGTTCCAGTATGGGTATGTTGGTGGCAAGGAGAAGAAAGTATGCCAGAACTGGTAAAGATGTGTTTCAAACGTTTGAAAGATACATTACCAGCTGATATTACGGAATTACATTTAATTACATTTGATAATTATAAAGATTATGTGACATTCCCAGTTCATATAGAACAGAAATTTAAAGAAAAGAAGATTACAATGACAACTTTGTCAGATATTTTACGTTTTTGTTTGTTAAGTGAATACGGCGGATTCTGGATGGATGCAACGGTATTTTTCACAGGAGAATTTCCAAAAGAATTCTTGAAAAAATCATTCTATTCACAGAAAATGTATGATCCTGTTGTGTGTCAGCGAGAAGCATGTAAAGGACGCTGGTGTGGATTTTTTATGACAGGGTATGCTCATAATCCGATTTTTGAATTTGGACGAGATGCATTCTTTGAATGGTGGAGAAAATATGATGATATTGTAGATTATGTTTTGATTGATTATTTGATTTTATTAGGATATAAGAATTTTAAGCAGATTAGAGAATTGATCGATGATGTACCAGATAATAATTTAGATATTTTTGAAATGTATCAGGTATTAGATAAGCCATATACTACAGAATTATATGAACGTTTGACAAAGCGGAATATCATCCATAAATTAACTTATAAAATCAATTTAAAGAAAGAAACAGCAGACGGACAGGAAACTTTGTATGCACATTTACTAGGAGAAGTCTATGGAAACAAATAAAAAAGTCAGTATTGTGATCCCTGTATACAAAGCAGCAGATACGATCACAAGATGTGTAGAATCCTTAGAGAAAAATACATATAAAAATCTGCAGATTATACTAGTAGAGGACTGCTCAGGGGATCAGACGATAAATGTATGTAAGAAACTTGCAAATACTTATGACAATGTATTATATGTCGAAAATGATCAAAATCATGGAGTTTCATATACAAGAAATCAAGGATTGGATTATGCAGATGGAAACTATTTAATGTTTGTAGATAGTGATGATTATGTAGAGGCAGACTACGTAGAAATGATGATATCTGCGATTTCTTATGCAGATGATGAAAGTGTTATGCCAGTTTGTGGATACGTAAATCATGATGAAAAGAAAAATGGGAGAACTGATATTTTCTTACCATCCAATGAACAAGAAGATTTGAAAAAATCAATACAGATTATGCCAGAATTATATGAAAACAGAATGTTACAGATTATCTGGAATAAGATTTTTTGGCTAGATGTGATAAAACAAAATCATATTCGATTTAAAGAAGAGATGTTTATTGGAGAAGATTTCAGATTCTTATTAGAATATATGAAAGCTGCAAAGATATCAGGATTTTTCTTTGTGAATAAGGCATTATGCCATTATATGAGAGATAATGAAAATTCATTGATGTCCAGATTATTGGAAACGAAGATTCAGGATAGTTTGGACAATTTAAAGATCATGTATGAACTTATGGGAAAATCAGCAGATGAGATTCAGAAATTAATTGCGACGGAAAAAGAAAAACAAATAGAATATTATGCATATACGATTATGCATGATGAAAATATGACAACAAAAGAGAAGAAAGAAAGAATTTTTCAGTTGCCTTCAGATTGTGCAGAACAGTTATATAAACAGCAGAAAGCATTGCAAAGAAAAGAAGGCATTTACCGATTAAAAAGTAAACTATTAAAGAAATAAGGGGCTTATATGGGACAGAAAAAAGTTAATGAACTAAAAGTTGGATCAATTATAACGTACATAAATTTGATAATTAGTACAATTATACCATTATTATATACTCCGATCATGCTCAGAATTCTTGGGCAGGAAGAGTATGGATTGTATAGTTTATCAAATTCAGTGATCAGTTATTTGACATTATTAAATTTTGGATTTGGTACGGCAATTATACGGTTCATATCAAAATTTCGAATAGAAGGCGATCATGACAAAATAGAGGGTGTTACAGGTTTGATTCTTTCTATTTATGGAATTATAGCAATTATTGTTTGTATTGTTGGTTTTTTATTAACAAAAGGAACAGGACTATTTTTTGGAACGGGACTAACAGTAAATGAAATACAACGATTAAAGGTATTGATGGTTATTATGACCGTTAGCACAGCAATTTCTTTTCCAGTGAGTGTGTTATCTTCTGTATCTGTTGCCTATGAAAAATATATTTTCCGAAAAATGGTTGATATGATTACAACAATTGCAACACCTATTTTAAATTTAATTGTATTGTTTTTAGGATATGCATCCATTGGATTAGCTATGATTGGATTAGGCATACAGCTCATTTATGGAATTATTTTTATTTGGTATTGCAAACAGAAATTAAATGTAGTACCAAGATTTAAAGACATGCCATTTTATATGGTAAAAGAAATTTTGGGATTTTCTATATATGTTTTTGCAAGCTCTATTATTGATATGCTATATTGGGCAACAGATAAAGTCCTGATTGGAGCAGTTTTAGGAACAGTCGCAGTTGCTGTTTATAATATAGGTGGAACATTTACTTCAATGTTACAAAATATGTCATCTGCGATCAGCGGAGTTTTTGGAACAAGAGTAAATATGATGGTTTTTGGAAATCAGCCAATGGAAAAATTATCAGAATTATTAATTAGAATTGGAAGATTACAATATTATATTGTATCATTAATATTATCGGGTTATATTGTATTTGGACAAATATTCATTGATGTTTGGGCAGGAAAAGATTATTCACAAGCATATATTATTGGGCTGTTAACAATGGTTCCTTTGGCAGTGCCATTGATTCAAAGTATTGCTTTTTCAGTTATTTCAGCACAGAATAAATTGAAGTTTAGAACGATTGTATATGCAGTGATTGCAGTATTAAATGTAATAGGAACAATTTTAGCTATGCCAAAATTCGGAATCATTGGAGCAGCAGCATGTACAGCAGTTGCATTTATTGTTGGAAATGGAATTTTGATGAATTGGTATTATTGGAAGGTTATAAAACTCGATATTATAGGTTTTTGGAAAAATATTATAAGGATCAGTATTGCGCCAGTTATCATGGTTGTTGTGGGGACAGTAGCACTTCAAGTGATTACAGTAAAGAATCTTTGGATGGTATTAATCTTAGGAGTTATGTATGTAGTATTATTTGGAATTGCCTCATGGATTCTAGAAATGAATGATTATGAAAAATCTTTGGTGACTGGTATGTTTCATAAGATAAAAAGATAGTAAACAAGATAGGGATGGATTATGAGTAAATATTTTATTTCAGTTATTATGCCAATATATAATGCAGAGAAATATGTAAAAAAATCAATTGACAGCTTAGTGAATCAGACGACAAATGAGATAGAGATTATCTTAGTGGATGATGGATCAACAGATGGCAGTGGAAGTATTTGTGACCAGTATGATGGATCAGAGAATGTTAAAATCATTCATAAAGAAAATGGAGGAATATGTACAGCACGAAATGCTGGCCTGTTACAAGCAGAAGGCCAATATGTATCTTTCATAGATTCTGATGATTTTATGGATTTAGTGGCATATGAAAAGATAATAAAGGTATTGAAAAATAATCAAGCAGATATCTTAGATTTTGGATGGAGATATGTATCAGAAACAGGAGAAAAGACAGAGAATTTCCACGAGAACCCTAAAAAGCGGTTGTTAGATAAATCATATATAAAAAAACAAGTTTTACCTCCATTATTAAATCTAGAAAAAAATCGCAAAAATTTTGTGTTTGATTTTTCATGGAATAAGATATACAGGAAAGAAATCATTGATAAATATCAGATTCATTTCGATGAAAAAAGAAACACTTGGGAAGATCGGATTTTTATAGTAGAATTTTTGAAATACTGCAAAAATTATTATTGCATGGATGAATGTTTTTATAATTATGTGAGTGTACCAAATTCTTTAAGCAGAAGATATAATGCACAGTATTTAGAATTGATATTAGCAAATTATAATTTATATGTAGAATTGTTTGGAGAAGATTATGATTTCTCAGCACAGTATGCAACAGATTATTGGTGTAGATCCATTGAGAATATGATCATACAGCAATTGAGAGTGAAAGATCAGCATCCAGAGGTGATTCAAAATATAAAGAAAATTTTGAAAGAACTACAAGTAAAAACATGGTATAAAAACCGAACGAAAAAAGATCAGATAGATTATGAGATTAGTCAGTATCTAAAAGAAAATGAATATGATCGGGTAGTAGAGATTTATGAAAATAAGTTAGAAGTTTTTCAAAAACAGGAAAGAAAAGCGTCAAGGAACCAAATGTTGAGAAGAATCGTTAGAAAATTGAAGATAAGGAAAAACTAAAAATATAAAACAAATTGGAGAGAGATAGAAATATGGGAAAAAATATAATACGAAAATTAAAATTATTATTCTGATAGGACTTTTTGCAATCGCATTATTTTATTATCGAAATGCAACATTTACTACAGTTGGAGATGATGAAGTATATCGAACAAGTATCGAAATATGGGGGTCATGGGTGAATTGGGTGAAAGCGTATTATTTTGGAAACAGTGGAAGAATTATAATACATAGTCTTTTAATAATTATTTTGAATTTACCAGTGGATATTTTTCGTATTTTAAGTTCAATAATGGTCGTAGTTACTTGTATGGGAATTTATCAGATTATAAATGTGCGAAAAAAATCGAATGATCTTGTGAGATTTTTAATAATTTCTATAATTTTTTGTGGAATGTTTTTTGCGATAAATAATTTAGGTGGAATTATTAGATGGGCATCTGGAGCTTTAAATTATTTGTATCCTGTTAGTGCAATGTTATTCGTATTGATTCCATTTGTTATGAGTATGAATGAAAGAAAGATTCCAATTCTGTACAAATGTATTAGTATAATGTTTGTATTTTTGTGTGGAAATATGGAACAGTCATCAGCGGTAGTGATGGTTTTAGGAACGTTGATATTTATATACATAAGATTCCAAAGAAAGAATTATGATAAGGCAGATATTTTGTTTCTGATTATATTATGGATAATCAATTTAACAGTATTTATATTAAGTTATATGGCACCTGGAGTAGAACAGCGTTATATCTCTGAAATGATAAGATGTTGTGGATATGGAATGCTTTCGATTCCACAGAAATTGATTTTAGGGATGCAAATTTATACATTATATTTATATTCCTTTAGAGGATTGATTATACTAGTTATACCAATATTAGCAAGCATTATAATTTCACTTAAACAAAAGAATAAGAAAAATTTATTAATCGCTGTTGTTAATTTAATTTTATGCGGTTTGCAAAATATAATTATCAGAAAATTTATAGATATACAATTCATTTATCCATATAATAAAATATATATTGTATGGTTGATATTTACAAGCATATTGATTTTAATGACAGGATATTTAGTTATTGAATCAGTTGAGGAAAAGTCGGATAAATACTTATATGGATTTTTATTTTTAGCAGCATTTATAGCAGGAATTATACCAGCATTTTCACCGACATTATTTGTATCAGCTGCTAGAACAATGTATATTACATACATAATATTAATCTTAATTGCTGCTAAATTATGGACAGAAGTATTTGAAAGGGAAAAACCATATACGCAGTTACGTAATTGTGAAAAATATTTATCAATGGATATTTAGTGATTGCTGGGATAATTATAGTTTTTTTGCCGCTGTGGTATGTTATAAATTATCATAATGTAAAAGAAGAGAATATAGATCAATATACACTAAGCAGGAAATATAAGATAGAAAATAAAAAGTTTGATTATGATAAAGGTGGATACATGCCCAAATAGCAGTTGAAGATTTTAAATGTATAACAATAATTGGTGTACAGGATTAGCTGAAGGATATGATATTAATATTAAAGTAGGAATATTAAATACAAAAAGTAAAAAAATATATAGTTACCAAACAGTATTAAATACCCAATATCCAGTAATGGAGAAATATCCAAGTGGAAAAGTTAATTTTACAGGATTTTATAAGAAAAAGATAAAATTGAAGAAACATGAAAAATAAGTGTTGCTGATTAAAAATCATGAAGGAAATAAACTATATCAATATTTAGAATAGGAATATCTTAAGATGTGCTTGTACCGGGGATGTACGCATATTTACATAAGATCAAAAATATCTACAAACTTAAGTTCCTGTAGACATTAAGAAAACAGAATAAACTAATAAATTAAAATAAAACACTAGTATATTGAATTGCTGAAAAGGATTTGCTAAAATAAAAACTATAAGTTACTTTACATCGATGTGAATGGATGCTGAATGAAAGTGCGAAAAGAGGTGAAGAATAATGATTCTCTATCATGGTTCAAAAGATATCATAGAAAAACCAATTTATGGACAAGGGAAAAAATATAATGATTATGGACTAGGATTTTATTGTACAGATAATATAGAATTAGCTAAAGAATGGGGAACTAGCTTTGAAAGAAGTGGCTATGCAAATCGATATCAGATTGATTGTACAGAATTGAAAATTCTTGATTTGAACGATGATAAATACTGTATTTTACATTGGCTGGCAATTCTTTTATCTAATCGGGAATTTGATACACCGGCAGGATTAGCATTAGAAGCAAAAGAATTTTTAAAGAAGAATTTTATGTTAGATTATAAGGAATATGACATTATAAAAGGATATCGTGCAGATGATAGTTATTTCTCATTTGCACAAGATTTTATCAATGGTACGATTTCATATCGTCAGTTAAATAATGCAATGTATTTAGGAAAATTGGGAATACAGTATGTATTAAAAAGCAAAGAAGCGTTTAACAGAATTGTTTTTGATGGCTATGAAGAAGCAGAGTATAAAGAATGGTATGCGAAAAAAATGAAGAGAGATAAATCTGCCAGAAGAGAGTATTTTGATGTAGAAAGAAATAGAAGACAGAGGGGAGATATTTATATCACGCAAATCTTAGATGAGGAGATGAGTCCAGATGACAAGCGCTTACGATAAAATTTATTTGGAAAAGGCACAGATAGTTTTGGGAAGAATGACAGATTATGCTGTATATGATCTTGAATATGCAATTGATGAGATATTTGATTTATTTATTAAAACTGGCTATGCCAAAAGATTTGAAAATGGGGATTATCAGGTGTTGGTTGGAATGTCAGGAGTAGAACTTGCAAGACACATCGTGGAAGAGGCGACTGGTCAGACAGAATTTTGTAAACCGAAATATACAATGAATCGAAGTGAAGAATATTGGCTGGGCTGGGCGTTGGCGTATTATCAATGGAAAAGCAATTTTTCATTTGAATATATTTTAGATAAAGTTTGTGCAAGTGATATTTTGAAGCTGTATATGCCATATCATGAAATGGATATAAGGGAATTTTGCGATAAAATGTCAGAAATAATAAAAAGCCCACCAGCTGGAGCGTGTTTCGAAGAATAATCTTTAAGTGAGCTTATAAGTATAAGTACCCTTATAAATCTAAGTACCCTGAGACCTAAAGGAAACAGATACATTGGTAAGGAGAGTCAATGTTGATCGTTAAGATGATCGTGAAATTGTAAGAACAAACCTAATTATAATGGTGATTAAAAATCGAAAATATAAATTAAAATAAGAATAGAGGCTATTCGAGGTGGTAAAATTCGTTGCAATCGCGTCCCTATGGGCTAAAAGAGTTGCAGGAGTGGCGACGATTGCTGAATAACCTCTTTTTGCCATAAAAATTATTATGTTTTTTATGGTATAATATTTCAAAAGATGAAAAATAGAATTTAGAGATTGATAAATTTTACAGTGTAAATTATAAATTAGAGAGGTAAAGTTTATGGCAGTAATTAATAGTATAAACATAGAAACATTTCGCGGAATAAGTAATTTGAAATTAGATAATCTGGCTGAAATCAATATATTAACAGGAGATAATAATAGCGGAAAGACAAGTATATTGGAGATTTTACAGAGTTTGGAAGAGCCAGATAGTTTTAAAATTTGGAGAACATTATTAAGAAGAGGAACATTTATTAATAGAGGATTATCCTATTATGAAGGATTCTATGATTTATTTAATATAAATGATGAAAAGAAAATTATTAAATATAATGTTCAGTCAGAAGAAAAAAATATAAAGGTTGTAATTACTGCGGATAAAAGCGAAGAAGAGGTTAGAATTAAACCAGAGACTGAATTTTTTAAAGAATCGTATTCACAGCTATTTGAAGATGGGCAGATGGAATTTGATAGAGTAGAGATTTTGTCAAAATTAGATTTAAAGTTATATATAAATGAGAATAAAAAAGATGAGATGGTATTATACGAAAATCAAATTCAGATATCAAATGAAAATCAAGAGTTAGATAATGAACTAAAGCGAAATATAGTGTATATATCACCAATCAGGCATGCAGAAGGAGGATTATTTCTTAACAATGTTTTAGATAATCCAGATTTATATGAAGAAATGTTAGATATATTAAAAGAATATGATGATGGTATTATTAGCATCAATTATGATAGTAAAAATGAAAGGGGAATGAATCGAGGAGTTTATAAAATCTTATCAAGATCTTCTCAAAAGGCATTGCCATTAAATGTATATGGAGATGGTATGAAAAAAGCGATTCTTTTAATGAGCGCAGTGATTAAAGCTAAGAATGGGATTTTATTGTTAGACGAATTTGAAACAGCGATTCATACCTCGGCAATGGATAAAACATTTCGATGGATTTTACAAACGTGTAAAAAATTAAATGTACAAGTTTTTTTGACATCACATAGTAAAGAAGCAATTGATAAAATTTTAAAGTGTGCTCCAGAAATGAGAAAAGATATGGCAGTATATACGTTATCTAAAGTGAATGAGAAATCAGTTGCAAGAAGGTTATCTGGAGATAAAGCGATAGAAGTACAGGATCATATGGGATTGGAGCTTAGATAAATGAAAAGTGTAATTATTTGTGAAGGTTCTACAGATTATGTTTTACTCCAATATTTTATGCAAAGAGTGAATGATTGGAGTGATTATCGAAATCCACAGCAAATGACAGGATTTAAAAGAGTTAGAGAGTTAAAAAAAGCAGAAGATTCTTTAATTATAGGAGAATCAGGAGGAAGCAGTAGAATTCTTCAATGTATGGATAATATATTAGAGATAAACAATATATCAGCTATGGGAGAAGAATATCATAAGATTGTAATTATAACAGATAGAGATGATCTTGATACAGAAGAAAAGTTTTTACAAGGAATTCAAGATATTTTAAATGCTAGAAATATTGAATATTCAAATATATCAGAAGCAAATGAATGGATAGATATAAAGCAAGAAAATGGATTTGGACAGGAAATAAATATAAGAATATTACCATTGGTTATTCCATTTGATACAACGGGAGCATTAGAAACATTTTTATTAGAGGCGATAGCAGAACAAGATGAATATGATAAGGAGATTATAAACAAAGGTGGAGTGTTTGTAGATAGTATAGATCCGGAACAGCGCTATCTTAAAAAAAGACGATATGCTACAAAAGCAAAATTCGATGTCTATTTTTCTGTTAGGACACCGATTGATCAGTTTATTGAACGAAGAAATATATTGAAGGATGTTCGATGGGAGAATTACATTTTAATTCAGCATGATTTCAGTAAATTATCAGAATTATAAAATGATCGTCAATATAAATAAAAAGCCCACCAGCCGGAGCGTGTTTCTAAGAATAATCTTTAAGTGAGCTTAGACACCTCCGATGCAGAACTAAGAAGTTCCACACTCTGTCAGGAACTGATGCGACTGGTGCTATTATAGCACAGAAGATGAAAATTTGATATACTATAGTCTCATAGTGATGAACTGTAAGGGATGTTTTGAAATCACGAATTAAGGTCCCAGGGACCTTAAGAATTTTATAAAGACAGATTGTTACGATTTGGATTTGAATTAGTTGAATATATTGCAAGTCTATATGATTGTGATATTGAAATCATCAATCGTACTGAAAAGACAGAGCAACAAGAAATTGTTGAAGATTTAGTTCAGATA
>UMDQ01014360.1_pt1 | contig 139243 bp, 104 predicted proteins | sample 1964531 | NCBI WGS metagenome assembly UMDQ01 (sample SAMEA4835998, study PRJEB28245) | human gut metagenome | biome: gut microbiome; material: fecal sample | place: Denmark | collected 2008
CGATTATTAACCAGATCCTGGAGATAGCCCGTATTGAAAGCGGTACTATAGCGCTGCAGTTGAAAGCTGAGGATATAAACGCAGTGTTTCATACGGTAAACACAGTATTTGAGGAAGATATAAGGAAGAAGAACCTGCAGTATTCGGCAGATTTGGATGTATACCATACGTTTATCTTTTGTGACAGAGTGAAACTTCAGGAGATAATGCTGAATATTATCAGCAATGCAATAAAGTACACGTCCGATGGGCATGCGGTCCATGTAAAGATATATGAGAAAGATTCAGAGAATCCCCGGAAAGCCCGGTTTATTTTTACTTGTGAAGATACAGGCATTGGCATGAGTGAGGAATATCTTCCACATATCTTTGAAGAATTTTCCAGAGAACATACAACCACAGAGAACAAGGTCGCTGGTACAGGACTGGGCCTTCCTATTGTAAAATCCATGATTGAGCTGATGGGCGGAAGTATCCAGGTAGAAAGCACGCAAGGTGTCGGGACAAAATTCACTGTAGATATTTCTTTTGATACAGCATCAGAAGCGGATGTATATAGGAATCAGATATCTGAACAGCCAGATATATTAGAAAAGCTGGAAGGAAAACGTATTCTTCTTGCAGAGGATAATGATCTGAATGCAGAGATCGCGATAGAACTGCTTGCGGAACAAAAGATCATTACAGACCGTGCGGAAGATGGAGCAGAGTGTCTGGATAAGCTGGAGAAAGCAGTCGCCGGATATTATGATATGATTCTTATGGACATTCAGATGCCGGTGATGGATGGATATGATGCTGCAGCCAGGATACGCAGGATGAAAGATGAGAAGAAAGCCTCCATCCCCATTGTTGCAATGACAGCAAACGCCTTTGCAGAGGACAGACAGAAGGCAATATCAATGGGAATGAATGATCATGTGGCAAAACCAATTGATATGAATGTACTTTTACCGGTGATAGCAAAATATATAAGGTGAAATATCAGTGTTACTGTTCACTGGTAACGTTCCGCGAGGTGTTTTTTGTGAACAAGGTTCACAGAAAACCCGAGAATCTCAGCGCGAAATCATGCGAATGCATGATTTCTGTGCATCGCGAAGTGAGTTACTGGTCACGGAGTGACCAGTAACTCAGAGTAAACGGCGACTTGACTTATTAGTTGCAACCACATATAATTGCTTCGGAACGTAACTTAAAACTTACATTTCGAATAAATAAATTCTTATGAAGGGAAGAATAAATGAAATTATGAAACCTGTGGAGGCATATGATAATGTCAAAAGATGAATATTTAATCACAGATGCGCCGCTTAAAGCGCTGACAGTTTTCGCAATGCCGATGATTCTCGGCAGCTTTTTTCAGCAAATATACAATATGGCTGACTCCATTATCGTCGGTCAGTTTGTGGGTTCCTCTGCACTTGCAGCTGTCGGTGCCTGTGCAGCGCTGACCAATGTTTTCATTTGTGTGGCACTGGGTGCCGGTGTGGGTGCCGGTGTGCTCGTGAGCCGCTATTTCGGTGCCAGGGAGTATGGAAAAATGAAAACCATCGTGTCAACGTCCTTGCTTAGCTTTTTTATTCTAAGCATAGTCCTTGGTATTTTTGGCTTTGGCTTTTCCCATTGGATGATGAGCACGTTACAAACCCCTGCCGATATACTGGACGATGCAGTGCTGTATTTGCGGGTCTATTTCGTGGGTTTTCCTTTTTTGTTTATGTACAACATTCTTTCAACGATGTTTACTTCCATAGGCGAATCAAAAATTCCACTGGGACTCCTGATATTTTCGTCAGTCTTAAATATTTTTATGGATCTTTGGATGGTGGCTGGTCTTGACCTCGGCGTGTTCGGTGCGGCGCTTGCAACCTTGATTGCACAAGGCATTTCCGCCGTGTTTTCGCTTTTGATTTTCTTTCACCGGATGCGGCGATATAAAAGTCCCTTTGACTGGTTTGACAGGCAGGAGTTATATTCCATGTTTCAAATTGCTGTACCTTCGGTTCTTCAGCAGTCTACAGTGTCTATCGGCATGATGATCGTACAGGCTGTTGTAAATCCCTTCGGCACACAGGCGCTTGCGGGATATGCGGCGACGATGCGGGTTGAGAATGTTTTTTCCCTGATTTTTGTATCTATCGGCAATGCAGTTTCGCCATATGTTTCACAGAATCTCGGCGCAAACAAACCCCAGCGTATCAAAAAAGGCTACCAGGCTGCATTGGTGCTGGATGTGTGCTTTGCAGCCATTGCCTTCATCGTTATTGAAACGCTGCATACGCAAATTTCCTCGCTGTTTCTTGGTAAAGACGGAACCGCCCTGGCCTATCAGGTATCCGGGGATTATATGAGATGGCTTGGTTATTTCTTCATTTTTATGGGAATCAAAATGGCAACCGATGGAGTCCTTCGTGGTCTCGGAATCATGCGTCCGTTCCTTATTGCAAACATGGTAAACCTGGCGATTCGCCTGTCTGTTGCCTTGATTTTTGCACCGCGTTTTGGTATTGAATTCGTCTGGCTTGCTGTACCAGCAGGTTGGTTTGCGAACTTTTTAATATCCTATGTGGCGCTCAGGAGATCATCAAGTCTATAGTATCTGGCTGTATTTTGCAGAAAGTTTTTTTAAACATGCTATAGAAAAATGCTTTTCATTGGACGTGCTGCTTCAGAAATAGCTGAAAGAGAACGCGGGAAATGAAGGAGGTATCATGAAAATTACTTACATTAATCACAGTGGTTTTTTAATTGAAACCAGAGACTGCTACTATATTTTTGATTATTACAAGGGTGAATTGCCGCACCTTGACAAGGAAAAAGAAGTAATCGTCTTTTGCAGTCATTTCCACAAGGATCATTTTAACCCACAAATCTTTGGGATTCTTGATGATATGGGGATGACTTATCAGGCAGTCCTGGCGAATGATATACGAAAAAGGAATCATTTATCGGATCTGAAGATCACATATGTTTATCATGATCAGACTTATAATCTGGATAATGGTACTGAAGTTGATACCTTGCTGTCTAACGATAGTGGTGTCGCATTCATTGTCAAAACAAAGGAAGGCACCATTTATCATGCCGGCGACTTAAACGACTGGTACTGGGATGGTGAGCTGAAAGCTGACAACCAGAGACTTACTTCTGCATATCGTGCAGAGATCAGGAAAATTAAGGGTATGCATTTTGATGCTGCATTTGTTCCCTTAGATCCGAGGCAGGGAGATCATTATGCCGACGGGATCCTGTATTTCCTTAAAAATGTAGATTGCAATGTCATTTTTCCAATGCATTACTGGAATGATGCCAGTGTAATTAAGCGGTTCATTACTGAATATCCGCAATATAAGTCACGCATTAAAAACACAGAATGTACAAAAGGAGAAGAAGTATGAAATTTAAGATGATTCACGAAAACTACAATGTGTCAGACCTGGACCGATCTATTAAATTTTACAATGAGGCCCTTGATCTGCACGAGGTAAGAAGAAAGACTACCGATGATTTTATCATCGTGTATCTGAGCAACGATGTAAGTGATTTTGAGCTGGAACTTACCTGGCTTAAGGATCATCCACAGCCATATAATCTGGGTGAATGCGAATTCCATCTGGCATTCCAGGCGGAGGATTACGAGGCTGCGCACAAGAAGCACAAAGAGATGGGCTGCATTTGCTTCGAAAATGAAGCAATGGGAATTTATTTCATCGTAGATCCAGATGGTTACTGGCTTGAGATTGTGCCGTAAAGCTGATTGAGAAATCGAATTAAGCTGACGGATATTATTTTACAGGAGGGCACTTATGTACCTGGATAATTTAGATGAACTGGATCAGAAGATTATCCAGTTACTTATAGAAAATGCACGTATCTCCTACTCGGATATCGGTGAAGAAACCGGCATTTCCAGAGTGGCAGTAAAAGCCCGGATTCAGGCTATGGAGAAAAAGGAGATAATTGAAGAATATACAACAATAATAAATCCTCAAAAAATCAGTGGGGCGGTATCCTGTTATTTTGAAATTGAAATAAAACCAGATCATTTGTCGCAGGTGACAGATATCTTATACAAAGATGATACAGTTACACAGATTTACCGTGTCACAGGAAGAGATAAATTGCATGTACATGCAGTTGCTTCATCAAGTGATGAAATGGAGCACTTCCTGCACAATGTCATTGATACACTGCCCGGTATTATCAGCTGCAGCTGCAATACAATCTTATCACGGATTAAGGATATTAAAGGGTTACGGTTGTAGAGGTCAAATTGAGGTGGAACACTATGGCTTCTTTTGAAGAGAAGGAGGATAAATTTTATTGTTATTATTTGCAATTACAGTGTAGGTAAAATAAAAGGCAATGAACCAGAAATGGTTCATTGCCTTTTGTGCGGTATGGATTATTTTAATTTTTGTTATTCATTGCCCATATTTTCTTTCTGCCGTATAATAGAACTAATCAGATTAGAATTCAAATGATGAACACACAAAAGATTTTCTATGAACACAAGTTTATAACCAAATGAACGGAAATGGGAACCTTTATAATTGCATAATGTTCAACAAATGAACTCTACGTGACAAAAATGGAAAAATATAAAACATGCACAAACTTAATACACGAAATTTGTTCATTAATTTAACACAAAATGATTGACTACTAGGGGGATTTGCGTTAATATAATTAATACAAGGAGACGAGAAATGAACATTACAGAGTGTTAATGATTCGAACACATCAGTCTTAAGTTTAATAAAAAAACACAAAAGGTAGGGACAGCAATGAGACGTGGAATGAATAGCATGGAGATGCAGAAGAACAATCGGATCCTTGTTTTTAAAACTCTTCAGGAGAAAGGCATGATGACCAGAGCAGAGTTAGCCGTAGAGTTAAACCTGCAGAAAGCAACGATCACCAACATTATCAATGAGTTTTTTGAAATGGGGATTGTTGAAGTAAATGGTGAGACTGCCGCTGGACGAAGAGGTGAGAAGCTTAATTTGAAACTGGATGACATTTATACAATGTCCATAGGAATTACCCGTAAGGATTACCAGTTGGCGATTTTTGATCTTAGCGGCAATATGATCAAACACAGCTGCTGCAATTTTCAAAAAGAGAATGGCTTCCGGGAAATTGTTGAAAACCTGAAAGCCGATGCGGTGAAAATGGCAAATGAATATGGAAATAACCGTATCCTAGGAATTTGTCTGGCAGTGCCTGGACTGTTTATCAACAGACCGGAGAAGAACGAAGAAATCTTCATGGTTTCCGAATTCGAAGAGCTGAGCCAGATCAATGTGAAAGCTGAACTTGAAAAAGCACTTGGCAGAAAGGTTATGATCAAGCATGACGTCAAACTTTCCGCTTACGCAGAATGGAGATGTGCAGAGGAAATCAAAGGTCAGGAGCGGGGAAGTCTGGTAGTGGTACGATCCAGAGGATTTGGTATTGGTACTGGATGTGTTGTAAATGGGAATATTATGAATGGTCATTTGGGGCTTGCCGGTGAAGGTGGTTACATGGGAATCAATTATAACCAGGCAAGGGGAAATAAAGGAACCTTTGAATATTGTGCAGGTTCAGAAAGCGCGGCGCGATATGTGAAAGAAAGGTTATTCGAATTTCCAGACACTATTTTAAATGAGAAAAGTACATATCTGGATGTATTTGATGCATACCGGAAAGGGGATGCGCTGGCCACATGGGCAGTACATAAAGTAGCCTGGATGCTGGGATATGGAATTGCCAATATTATCTATCTGATCAATCCAGATTGCATCATTATTGGACCTGATTATCCGGATACAAAAGATTTTGTAAACAAAATCCGGGAGGCTATTCGAAATTTTGTACCTGCATTTGTGGAAGAAAATGCTTCTATAAGATATTCAAAAATCAGTCAGGAATCTTTCCTGTTGGGTGGATTTTACTATACATTTGATAATCTCTGCAGAAGAGATAATATATTTGATCTGATCCGAAGCGCTAAGGATGCGCGGTGGAAACCAGCCTGAAATCGGGCAGTGAAACATGTACTGATCATCTGATTATAACAAAATATGGGAACCTGCTAATGGAATCCGGAGTCCATGAACATCTTTTCGAAAAGTTATAATCAGAAGATAAAATAAATGAGCAGAAACGTAAAAAAAGGAGAAGAATCGAAATGAAAAAAAGAAATCTCGCATTAGCAATGGTACTGGCAATGGCAATGACAACAATGGGAAGCGCAACTGTATTTGCAGACGATGCATCTGATGATGCAGCTGGAAACGACTACACAATCGCATATGTACCGACCACAATGAACAACCCATTCTGGACCGCAATGCTTGGCGGTATCAAAGAAGAGATGGAAGCAAAAGGAATGGACGTTGATTCCCAGCTTGTAACAGTTGATGCAAACAGCGATCAGGCAACCATGAACAACTACGTAAACGACTTAATCGCTCAGGAAGTTGATGCGATCATCCTTGCTCCTATGGATTGTACAGCAGTAACAGAGGCTCTTCAGGCTTGCGAAGATGCTGGAATCCCGGTTATCAACGTAGACACAGCAGTTGATGCATCCGACAAAGTTGTTAGTATTATCGCTTCCGATAACTACAAAGCAGGTGTTGAGTGTGCAAAAGATATGATGAGCAAACTGGACGAGGGTTCCAAGATCGCAGTTATGGATCAGCCATCCGGAACAGCTTGTGTACAGCGTGAGCAGGGCTTCCTTGATACAGTTGGTGATTACTTCGAAATCGTATCTACAACAGATACAGAAGGTGACACAGCTAAGACAATGACAGCAGCAGAAGATGTTTTAACAGCTGATGATGACCTTGCAGCATTCTTCTGCATCAATGATATGGGCGCTCTTGGATGTGTACAGGCCGCTCAGGCAGCAGGCAAAGATGACATCCTGATCTATGGTGTTGATGGTAACCCGGACTTCATGGGATATGTTGCTGACGGTTCTGCTACAGCTTCTGCAGCTCAGCAGCCATCTGTAATCGGACAGAAAGCTCTTGACGCAGCAATCGATACTCTGGAAGGTAAAGAAGTAGAGCATGACCAGACTGTAGACGTAGTTCTGATCAACAAAGACAATATTGCTGATTTCGATGTAACAGATTGGCAGTAATCCATAATCCGTTATTGTCTCGAAATATCGGAAGACAGGAATGAAAACTGGCTGCCAGAGAGTGAAATCTCTGGCAGTTTTTCAGAGGAGCACAAATATGCAAAAAGAACTTTTACGTATGGAAAACATAGTAAAAACTTTCCCCGGTGTTAAAGCGTTGAATAATGCAGCAATCACAGTTCACGCCGGAGAGGTTATGGGATTTATGGGTGAGAACGGAGCCGGTAAATCCACACTGATGAATGTTCTGGGCGGTGTTTTTCCGGCTGATTCAGGAGACATTTATATTGAAGGAAAAAAAGTAGCAATCCATTCAATTCATGAATCTCAGGCTCTGGGAGTTGCATTTATCCATCAGGAACTTGCGCTGGAGCCATATCTTACAATTGCAGAGAACATCTTTCTTGGAAGAGAGATGAAGAACTCTTTTGGTATGGTAAGTAAAGATAAAATGGCAGAAGCCGCAAGACCATTTCTTGAGAGAGTTGGTCTTGATGTAGACCCAAATGAATTTGTAGGAAGACTTTCTATTGGACAGCAGCAGATGGTGGAAATTGCAAAATCATTTTCACTGAATGCGAAGATTTTAATTTTGGATGAACCGACATCTTCTCTTTCTGAAAAAGAGGTAGATGTGTTGTTTGATACAGTACGAGACCTTAAGAAACAGGGAATGGGCATTATCTTCATCACACATAAGATGGCAGAGGTATTCCAGCTTTGTGATGCAGTTACCATTATGCGAGATGGAGAATTTATGGGAGAACGTCAGTCAGCTGAATGTTCAGAGAGTGAGCTGATTTCCCTGATGGTAGGTCGGGACCTGGGTAACTACTATGTTCGTACTTATAATAAACCAGGCGACATCATGATGGAAGTTAAGAACATTAATGCAGGAAAAAGAGCAATCGACTGCAGCTTCCAGGTAAGAAGCGGAGAGATACTTGGTTTCTACGGACTGGTAGGGGCCGGAAGATCTGAGCTTATGAAAGCAATCATGGGACTTGATCCTATGGATTCCGGAGAGATTTATCTGAACGGAGAAAAAACAAAGAAACATGATCCGGCGTACATGCAGAAACATGGTATTGCCCTTGTTCCAGAGAGTAGAAAGACAGAAGGTCTTTTGTTAAACAATACCATCAAGTTCAATACTACACTTGCTGTACTGGATCGTTTCATTAAGAATCTGGTAGTAAATACCCGAAAAGAAGATGAGATCACAGAGGACGGAATCGAGAAACTTCACATTAAGACTCCTTCATCTCTTGTAAACTGTTCTACTCTTTCTGGTGGAAATCAGCAGAAAGTACTGCTGGCGAAATGGCTGGCTACTGATCCGAAGATTCTGATCCTGGATGAGCCGACTCGAGGAATTGATGTCGGTGCAAAAGCAGAGATTTATACCATCATCAACAACCTGGCGAAACAGGGACTGGCAATCATTCTGATTTCTTCAGAGATGCCTGAAGTAATGAACATGAGTGACCGAATGATGATCATGAGAGAAGGTCACATCATGGGTGAGTTAAGTCACGATGAGTATGATCAGGAACGGATTTTGAAGTACGCTATGGGGGTATCCAACAATGAATAATAAAAAATCACAGAGCTACGTAGGCCGGGCTGTAAAAAACTATTTTTCCCAGAACTGGGGAATCTTATTAGGCTTAGCAATTCTTTGCGTAATCTTTTCCATCTTTGGAAATAACTTTTTGACACAGAAAAACATTCTTAACCTGTTAAGAACATGTGCAACAAACTGCTTCCTTGCAATCGGTGTTCAGATGGCAATCATCCTTGCTGGTATTGACCTGACCGGTGGTGCACTTGCAGCGTTGAGTGGTGTTATGACCGTTGCAGCTTTCCAGTGGTGGGGATTCCCGGTACAGCTTGCTGTTCTTATGGGTATTCTGATTGGTGTTGTAATCGGTTTACTGAATGGTGTAATTGTTGCTTACACAGGAATCCATCCATTCGTTGTAACACTGGCAATGCAGTCCCTCTGTCGTGGTACTGCTTATCTGGTAGCAAACGGATCTCCTGTAACAGCTTATGGTAACGATGGTTTCGCAAAAATCGGACAGGGTTCTCTTGGACCAGTTCCGCTTCCAGTTGTATATATGATCATTTTCCTGATCCTGGACTATTTCTTCCTTAATAAAACCCAGACAGGACGTCATATCTATGCAGTTGGTGGAAACGAAGTATCCGCTCGTTTCTCCGGTATTAATGTAAAGAAGATTAAAATTCTTGTATGGACAATCAGTGGTGCGCTTGCTGGCTTCTGCGGTGTAGTTCTTGCTTCCCGTCTTGCTTCCGGACAGCCATCCACAGGCGAAGGTTATGAGACAGATGCGATTGCAGCAGCGGTACTTGGTGGAACCTCTTTCTTCGGTGGTACAGGTTCTGTAGGTGGACTTCTGATCGGTGTTCTGATCATCGGACTTATTTCAAATGGATTAAACTTAATGCATGTCAACTCTTATTGGCAGTTTGTATTAAAGGGAATTATCATCATCGCAGCAGTTTATGTTGATATGGTGAAACAGAAAAAACAGAACGCAGCAAAATAATCATATAAATTCAAAAAGGAGACTAAACAAATGGACAGCAAGAAGAAAAAAGAGTTGGAGTTATGGGCTGCAAAAATTCGTAAAACAGCTTTGCAGACAATCCAGACTGCAGGTTCCGGACATATTGGAGGATCTTTCTCCATCTGTGATATTATGTCAGTACTGTATTTCGACAAAATGAATGTAGATCCGGCAAACCCGGACAAGCCAGACCGTGACAGACTTGTTCTTTCCAAAGGACACTGCTCACCGGCAATGTATGCAACATTAGCTCTCAAGGGATTTTTCCCGGTAGAACATCTTTCTACATTCCGTAAACTGGACAGTGATCTTTCCGGACATGTAGAGATTCATGTGCCAGGTGTTGATATGTCTGCGGGTTCTCTTGGACAGGGACTTTCCACGGCTCTTGGAATGGCTATGTATGCAAAAGCAAATAAGACTGGAAACCGTGTATTCTGTATCATGGGAGATGGTGAAATTCAGGAAGGCCAGGTTTGGGAAGCTGCTATGTGTGCAGGCTTCTATAAAGCTGATAATCTGATCGCATTTGTAGATAATAACAATCTTCAGCTGGATGGCTCTCTGGAAGAAGTTATGTCTCCATACCCGATCGGTGACAAATTCAAAGCATTTGGCTGGAATGTGATCGAAATCGACGGACATGATGTAGAGCAGATCGCAGACGCTGTAGAGCTTGCTTCTGTAGTAACCGGAAAACCTACTGCAATCGTAGCACATACTATTAAAGGCAAAGGCGTTTCCTTATTTGAAAATAATGTTGACTTCCACGGCGGACAGCCAAAACCGGAACAGTGGCCGGCATGTTTTGCTGAATTGGATGCTAGACTTGCGGAACTGGAGGACTGATAAAATGGGAGAGAATATTTCAACAAGAGTAGCATATGGACGTGCATTAGCTGAATTTGGTGCAGATGAGAACATCTATGTATTTGACGCAGACTTAAAGAAATGCACCATGACACTTTATTTTTCAGAGAAATATCCGGAACGTTTTTACAACATCGGTATTGCTGAGGCAAACATGGTAGATGTTGCAGCTGGTTTTGCAACATGTGGAGCAACTGCTCTGGTACATACATTCGCTATTTTTGCAGCAGGCCGTGTTTATGACCAGGTAAGAAACAATGTCTGCTATCCAGGATTAAATGTAAAGGTAGTAGGAAGCCACGCTGGCCTTACAGTTGGTGAGGATGGTGCAACCCATCAGGCTCTTGAGGACATCAGCCTTATGCGTACAATTCCGGGAATGACTGTAATTGTTCCATGTGACGCAAATGAGACTCGTCTTGCAACAAAGGCTATGCTTGATTTCCAGGGACCATGCTATTTCCGTACAGGGCGTCCGGCAGTTGAGTGTGTAACTGATACAATTGAGAATTACTCATTCGAGATTGGCAAAGGCGTACAGCTGAAAGATGGTAAAGACGTTACAATCATTGCATGTGGCCTTATGGTTCAGGAAGCTCTGAAAGCACAGAAACTTCTGGAGGCTGAGGGAATCAGTGCAAGAGTTATTGATATGCATACAATTAAACCGATTGACCGTGATATCATTCTCAAAGCAGCAGAAGAGACCGGTGCAATTGTTACAGCAGAAGAGCACAATGTGATCGGCGGACTTGGAGCAGCTGTTGCAGAAGTTCTGGTTCAGAACAAGAGTATTCCGACTGAGTTTGTTGGAGTTCAGGATACATTTGGACATTCCGCTTCTCCGGCAGAACTGCTGAAACATTACGGATTAACCCCTGAGAATATTGCTGAGAAAGCAAAGAAAGCAATTTCCAGAAAATAATTACAGGAAAGAAACGGTTAAGCAAATGGCAGAAAGTTATGTAATTGGAGTTGACTTCGGAAGTGATTCTGTTCGTGTGCTTATTGTAAATACAGAGACTGGGGAAAATGTTGGACAGGGTGTTGCCTGTTATCCACGTTGGAAAGCTGGACTCTATCAGCATCCGGAGCACAGCATTTTCCGCCAGCATCCATTAGATTATCTGGAATCTTTGGAAAAATGCATTACGACAGCACTGGCAGAGCTTACCGAAGAGCAGAAAGATCATGTGATTGGAATTGGAGTGGACACTACTGGTTCCACTCCGGTTCCGGTAGATAAAAATGGAACTCCGCTGGCGCTGCTTGATGAGTTTGCAGAGAATGAAAACGCCATGTTTTTCCTCTGGAAGGATCACGCTGCAGCTGCTGAGGCGGACGAGATAAACAAGTTATTCAGAAACAACAGTGAGAATGACTATACCAAATACCAGGGAGATTACAGTGCGGAATGGTACTGGGCAAAAATCCTTTATGCAGTGAGACATGATGAAGCAATCCGCCAGGCAGCTTATACCTGGGAGGAGCATTGTGACTGGATGACTGGTATTCTTTGCGGGGAAACAAGACCGGAGAAAATTTACCACAGTGCGTGTGCAGCTGGTCATAAGGCTTTGTGGCACAGCGAGTGGAACGGTCTGCCGGCAGCTTCTGTTCTGGAACAGCTAGATCCGTATCTGGTACAGGTTCGCGAGCGGTATGGAAATGCACCGCAGCCGTCTACTGTGAAGGTTGGAACTCTTTGTCCGGAATGGGCTAAGAAACTGGGATTAAAAGAGAGTACTGTGATTTCAGGAAGCTCTTTTGATGCTCATGCAGGCGCTGTGGGTGCTGGTATTCAGAAGAAGACTTTTGTATGTACGATGGGAACTTCTTGTGTGGATATGTTCGTGGAGAAGCCGGAGAACCTGAAGGGAAAAGATATTCAGGCGTACTGTGGACAGGCTGAGAATTCCATTTTGCCTGGATACGTAGGCGTGGAGACCGGACAGGCGGCTTTTGGAGATATATTTGCATGGTTTAAGAGGCTGTTGGAGTGGCCGCTGGCAGAACTTGCAGCTGATGAGAATTCTGGTATTTCAGATGAACTATACAAAAAAGTCGAAGATCGGATTTTGATTATGCTGCAGAAGAAGGCGGAAGAACTTCCGGAAGAGCCATTCCCAATTGCACTGGACTGGTTTAATGGGCGCCGTTATCCAAATACAGACGATTTCCAGAGATCTGCCATTTCCGGATTATCGCTGGGAATGGATGCGCCGTATCTCTACCGCAGTCTTGTGTTTGGAGCCGTATGTGGTCTGTACCGTCTGATTGAAGGTTTCGAGAAACAGGAAATTGATATTGAAAAGGTGATCGCGGTAGGTGGAATTTCCAAGAAATCACCTTATGTTATGCAGATGTTGTCTGACTTAAGCGGACGTGAGATACACATTCTGGACAGTGACCAGACATGTGCACAGGGAGCCGCTATGTATGCCGCTGTGGGAGCTGGAATTTACGAGACATTGGAAGTGGCAGCAGAGCATATGGCAGCGAAATGTATTAAGATTTGCAAACCGGATTCTGAGAAGAAAGACTGGTATAAGAAACATTACCAGGAGTATCTGAAACTGGCAGAAGCGGTTAATAAATTAAGCTGAAGATAGAAATTGCTATAAAATTTTGAAAAAACCTCGGAAAATGCAGGCTGGTATTCAGGAAAGGTGAGTACCGCCTGTATTTTTGGCTTCTTTAATAGTGCTGTCGCCGGTTGGCAAGAATAGTGTGAAAGAATAATTGTAATATTGTTTTAATGTTTACGGCAACAAGATATCAGAAAAGATGGTGTAATTAAACTTTGCGAAATGAAGTTTATAGACGAACCCTTTTTCAAACACATTCTAAAAAGAGAATGGAGATCAAAGTGTGGCGCACATCTTGCGAAAATCCTTTTCAAACAGGCTCTAAGGTAGTCAAAAGCAAAAAAATGTTATATACTTACGCTATAAGAATATGGAAACGGATAAGGACACAGGAGGTAACCATGGGCAGATATCTGAATCCGGGAATGGAGAGCTTTGAAAAAAGCGTAAATTCTGAAATCTACGTAGATAAAACTGGTTTGGTCGGATACACGAATCGGGTAATGAATACAGTGCAGGGATATGTCTGCGTCAGCCGCCCGCGGAGGTTTGGAAAATCCATGGCTGCGAATATGCTTACGGCATATTACAGCAGAGGCTGTGATTCCAGAGAAATATTTTCCAAATTTGAAATATCCGAGAGTCTTGATTTTGAAAAGTACAGAAATAAGTATAATACCATTTTTTTGAATATGCAGGAGTTTCTGAGTAGAAGCGATAGTGTTGAAGCATTGGTTGACCGGGTAAAAAAACTTGTTTTGCGGGATCTGAAGCGAGAATATCCGGATGTGGATTATTTTGACGATACGGATCTGGTGGAATCCATGCAGGATATTTATGAGACTGAGAAGTGTCCATTTGTTGTTATTATAGATGAGTGGGACTGTATTTTCAGGGAGTTCAGGCAGAATAAGGAAGCACAGGAGAAATACCTGGATTTCCTGAGAGACTTGCTGAAGGATAAGGCATGTATTCACTTAGCGTATATGACGGGTATTTTGCCAATAAAGAAATATGGAACCCATTCTGCATTAAATATGTTTGATGAATTTTCCATGATAAATCCAGGCCCTCTTGCACCGTATGTGGGTTTTACTGAGGTGGAAGTGGAATATCTGTGCCATAAATACAGGATGGATATGGAAGAAGTAAAAGCCTGGTATGATGGATATTCATTTTCTATGGCGGCATCTGTTTATAGTCCGCGTTCTGTTGTAAACAGTATGCTCTTCGGAAAAATAGAGAATTACTGGAATCAGACGGAAACATTCGAGGCCCTGCAGGTTTATATTGATATGAATTTTGATGGCCTGAAGGATGATGTTTTGAGCATGATTGCAGGGGAAAGGATTCCGGTTAATACGGGAAGCTTTACCAACGATATGACAACCTTCCGAACAGAGGATGATGTATTGACATTGTTGATTCATCTGGGGTATCTGGCTTATGATTCGGAGAATAAGGTGGTGAAGATTCCGAATAATGAAGTGCGAAATGAGTATGTTAACAGTGTAGCTGCATCGGACTGGGGCGAGGTATCAATTGCGCTGAAGCAATCTGCTGACACGTTAAATGCAATCTGGCAGAGACGGCCACAACAGGTTGCGGAAGGAATACAACTGGCTCATTTTGAAACGTCTCATATTCAGTATAATGATGAAAACGCCTTGAGTTATACGATTTCTCTTGCTTTATATGCTGCAAGGAATTTTTATACAATGCACAGGGAATTGGCTGGCGGAAAGGGATTTGCGGATATTGTATTTATTCCACGTAAGAAATTTCAGGATAAACCGGCACTTGTGGTAGAGCTGAAATGGGACAAGAGTGCAGATGGGGCAATCAGCCAGATTAAAAGAAAAGAATATTGCAGAAGTCTGGAAGAATATGCTGGAAATGCACTTCTGGTTGGAGTGAATTACAATAAGAAAACAAAATTACATGAATGTATGATTGAAGAGTATAAATTTTGAAATATAAGATATAAAAATGTATATTGATCGAGGCTGTCAGGAGTGTGAACGGACAGCCTCGATTGTTTGTGACTTTCTCGATGTTCAATTTTTTATCCAATTTTCATTTTGATAAAAATTAATTGAAATAAACTGTGTAAATTATTGCATAAAATGAATTTTAAGACTTTAATTTTGTAAAAAACATCCAAAAAAGATTGTAATGTAAAATGGCAAATGATATACTGTTGCTACATACAATAAGAAATACAACATAATAACAGGAAGAAAAATAGTTTGTATGAAAGTGAAGGAGGCGATTGTTTGGCTAGTATAAAAGAAGTAGCACAGAAGGCTGGAGTTGGTGTTGGTACGGTATCGAGGGTTTTAAATTCTACAGGGTATGTATCGGATGAGACACGAATTAAAGTAGAGACCGCAATGAAAGAATTAAATTATATTCCAAATGAACTTGCAAGAAATTTGTTAAGTAAGAAAAGTGGAATTGTCGCAATTATTATTCCCAAAATATCACATCCGTTTTTTGCAGAGGTAGTTTTATATGCTGAAGCAGAACTAATGAAAAAGGGATATAAGACAATGATCTGTAGTACCTACAGTGAGCAGAACTACGAAAAAGAATATATTAATATGTTGAACAGACATATTGTGGATGGAATCATAGCAGGAAGCCATCTACTGGATTTTGAGGAATATCAAGGTGTGCAGGGACCTATTGTTGCGCTGGATCGTTTTTTGGGTGAAAGTATTCCTGTTGTTTCAACAAATCATAAGATCGGTGGAAAATTGGCGGCTGAAGAATTGATTAGAAATAATTGTCGTTGTGTGTTACAGATTCAGGGAGCCCGGATAGTTGACTCTCCGTCACATGAAAGGCATTATGAGTTTGAACGATACATGAAAAAACATGGTGTGACCGTTTATTCCCATGAAATGGACTGGAATGATTTTGATTATGGACAGTATGATGTAATGGCAGATATGCTTATGGATAAGTATCCGGATATTGATGGGATTTTTGCAGCGGATATGGTAGCAATTGCGTGTATAAGACAGTTATTAAAACGCAAGAAAAAAGTTCCAAGAGATGTAAAGGTAGTAGCTTATGATGGAACTTATGTAGCGAAGGTTGGAGTTATGAACTTGACTGTTGTACAGCAGCCTATTGAGGAACTGGCAAAAAGTGCAGTCAATATTTTGCTTAATATGATGCAGGGGAAAAAGTATCATAATAAAAAAGCATTTTTTGAGCCATCACTGCTTTATGGAGACACAACCTATAATAAGGATAAAATAGAATTCGAAAATTAATACAATTTTCATTCAACGGCATTATGCATATTTAACAAAAATAACAAAAATAGAACGGATTCCATACAAAACTATTGACAAAAACAAGGGCAAAGTATATACTAACAACCATAAAGGATGAGCGCACATCTAGGTAACTCGTATCAAATAATGTATTGGAACTAGGGATTTCTGAAAGGAAATTCTTTTTAAAACACAAATGTGGAAACCTTTCCACATTGCGGTATGGAGGTTTTAGAATGAGAAAAATGATGAAAAAAGCGATTGCATTAGGTCTTATAGCAACAATGTCTATGTCAGCAGCTACTATTGTTCATGCAGAGGATGAAGTGACTCTTAGAGTATTAAATTGGGGAAATACTGATGAGGAAAAGATTGCAAATGATGCCATTGCTCGTTTTAATGAGGAAAATCCAAATGTAAAAGTGGAACAGACTTGTGTGCCGGTTGAGTCCTGGTCAGATTTTATTCAGAAATGGATTACCATGTGTACTTCAGGAGAAGCACCAGACGTAATCAGCCTTGGTCTGGAAGCTGTTAATATGGCTGTCAGCAATGATCTGTTAGTACCGCTTGATGACATTATTGCCGGAGATGAAGAGCTTACAGCTAAAAAAGATCAATATGCACCGTCCTTACTTGAGGGATTTAGTTCCGGTGATTCATTATACGGTTTGCCGAACGGAACTCAGACAATGGTAGTTTATTATAATAAGCATATGTTTGATGATGCAGGTTTAGAGTATCCACAGGATGGATGGACATGGGATCAGTTCAGAGAAACTGCTGAGAAGCTTACCAAGGATGGTGTTTACGGATTTTGTTTCCCATGTACTTACTTTCAGCTTACACCGTGGTGGTCAACCAACAATGCAGCATTAGTTGGTGAGGATGGTGAGACCCCTACTGTTAACAGTGAAGGTATTGTGGAAGCAGTAGATTTCTTAAATGGTATGTATAAAGATGGTATTTGTCCAGAACCAATCAGCTCAGACGGATATACTATGTTTGCAAATAATCAGGTCGCTATGGTTGGTGCTGGCCGTTGGGTATTAAATACCTGGCAGGATGCAGGATTGACAAATGATGATTTTGATTGTGTTCAGTGGCCGGTAAAAGAGAAAGACGGTTCTGTATATGGAGGATCTGCATGGTGTATTGGTTCTACAACAGAGCATCAGGATCTTGCAATTGAGCTGTTAAAAGAAATGGTATCTGATGAAACATTAACAGCTGTTGCAGCAGGCGGACAGCAGGTACCGCCAACAGAAACATTGGCAACATCTACAGATGTTATGGGTACATGCCCTGACAATATTATGGGAATCTGGAAAGCTGTTACAATTGCAGATCCAATTGCAGCTCCAAGCTATTTCGGAGATCTTGAGCAGACTTTCTTACGTGAGCTGGAGGAAGTGTTCTCTGGTGCGAAAGAACCTCAGGCAGCAATGGATGATGCACAAGCACAGATTCAGAGTGCAATTCAGTAAAAGAATATGGTCAGGAGGGATTTGCCCTCCTGGCACATTATAAGACCGTTTTATCCGTAAAGGAGGAAAGAATCGGTGAATAAGAAGAAAAACAGACATAAATGGGATAAAAAAGAGTTAAAAGCAGCATATCTTTTTACACTTCCGTCATTTATTGGCTTTATGTGTTTTGTGCTTATTCCTATTATATGGGTAATTGTAATTTCGTTTCACAAATATAACGTGTTTACCGGTGCCAGTACTTTTATAGGGCTGGAAAACTATAAAAAAATATTTACAGATATCAGATCTTTAACTGCTCTGAAAAATACTTTATGGTACACCATATGTTGTTCACTGGGAAATACAGCAATAGGACTTATTCTTGCTGTGCTGGTTGATAATATTCTGCCAAAAAAAATAACCGTATTTTTTAGATCTGTTTATTTCTTTCCATCATTAGTAGCACTAACGTTTGTGGCAATCATATGGCAGGCCTTTTTTCAGACAGATGCAGGGGTTATCAACTATTATCTGGGACAACTTGGAATCGCTAAAATTGGATGGTTGAATGATCAGGCTTATTCTAAACTTTCTGTTTTGATTCTGGATATCTGGAAAAACTCTGGCATGTCAATGCTTTTGATATTAGCAGGATTACAGAATGTAGACCAGGGACTTTTGGAGGCTGCCAGCATTGATGGTGCGAATGTAGTACAGCGCTTTTTCAAGATAATTATTCCGGTAGCGTCACCACAGATATTTTTTGTTCTTGTTATGAATGTAACAGGCGCACTGAGAATATATGAATCTATTTATGTATTGACGAACGGAGGACCGGGAGATTCATCAAGAAGTTTGGTTATGCTGATTGCTGAAAAGGGATTTACATCGTTTGATTATGGAACGGCGTCGGCACTATCAATTATGCTTTTGATTCTTATTGGTATTGTAACGGTATTTCAATTTGTAGGAAGCAGGTGGTGGGTACATTATGAATAAGAAAATACATTTATTTGGAAAGACAATAAAAGTAAGCCATATCCTGCTGACTATTATCATGTTTGGCATAGCATTTTTGATGATTGCCCCATTTCTTTGGGTGCTTTCAGCATCATTCAGAACATATAGTGAAGCAACTTCATTACCGCCTAAATGGCTGCCTCCATTTTTTACAGAAATGAGATTAGGATATTTTAAAAAATTATTTTCAAATACTATTCCGTTTTTTGTATTTATGAAGAACAGCTTAAAGATAAGTGTGATTATTACACTTGGCATGAGTTTGCATGGTGCTATTGCAGGATATGCATATGCAAAGTTTGATTTTCCAGGAAAAAATATTATGTTTGCATTGCTGATGGTTGCAATGATGGTTCCGATTCAGGTTACGATTGTAGCATTGTATAAGATCATGACGATGCTGGGAGTGATTAACACATCCTGGGCAGTTACGCTTCCATCAATTTTCGGTGCAAGTTGTCCCGGTCTGGCAGGTGCATTTGGTGTATTTATGATGAGACAGTTCTTTATGGGAGTTCCTAAAGAATTGAATGAAGCAGCTGCAATTGATGGCGCGGGACCGATAAGAACATTTATTTCGATTATGCTGCCAATGGCGAAATCAACATTGGCATCGTTAGCAATTATTGTGTTTACATATTCTTGGAACGATTATTTTACAACATTTATTATGATCAATGATACGGAGAAACTTACACTTCCAGTCGGAATTTTGTCAATAAAACAGCCGTTCTCAACAGGAGACAATGTAGTATTTGCAGCAGTAGTTCTTGCTATTCTGCCAGTTCTTATTGTATTTCTGATTGGACAGAAATGGATTGTCAAGAGTATGACCCATGTAGGAGTGAAAGGATAATAAATAATATATCAGGAGGTTAATGACATGAACAAAGATTTATTACATTCCAAGGTTGAGCTGTTTGAAACAGGTGGAGAGATTTCTTATCAGGGAGATGCAAACGTGGCAAAATTTCTTCTTGGTGGAATCGGAACAGGAAACATTGCAGTAGGTGCAAGAGGACAGTTATTAGATTGGGAAATTTTTAACTGGCCTGGAAAAGGACAGTTTGTACCATTTTCTTTCTTTGCAATTCGTACAAAAGAAGAGGGTGAAGAACCAGTAAGCAGAATTCTTGAATCTAAAATCAAACCACCATTTTATAAATCCCATGGATTTCTGAATGGTGAGTTAGCAGGAATTCCAAGATTTGAAAAATCCAAAATGGTTGGAAAACAGCCATTTGTTTATGTGGATTTGGAAGACAGTAAAGTTCCGGTAAAGGTTCGTATGGAAGCGTATACACCTTTTATTCCACTGGATGCAGACAATTCTGGTATTCCAACAGCAATTATTAAATATAAAGTGTCTAACCCGACAAACAAACCTATTGATGTGTCTGTTGTTGGTACAATGGCGAATGTAGTTGGTTTTGATGGATATGATGTTTTCAATAATGTTAAACTGGTAGATCAGGTTGAAAATGAATATCGTGAAGAAGCTGGATTAAAAGGCTGGTATTATAAGGCTAAAAATCTTACAGAGAAAGATATGAAATTTGGTTCCATGTCAATTGCAACTACAAATGAAAATGGAATCAGCAGAAAGAAATGGCTTCATGGTCAGTGGACTGATAACGCGCAGGACTTCTGGGATGATTTTGTTGAAGATGGAAAATTAACAGAAGAAGAGGAAATTGAAGCAAAAGGATGTGACCTTCTTGCTCATTATGACTTCAGCTTCTTAAACCTGAAGGAGAGAATCAGTTCTATCTGCTGTTCTGAAACAATCAAACCAAACGAGGAAAAAGAATTTGAATTTTTAATTTCCTGGTATTTCCCAAATCGTCCTAAGGGATGGATTGAGTATGATGCTGATTTAGAGCGTTACAGAAATGGTGGTTATGACATCATCCGTAACTATTATGCTACTTTATTTAAGGATGCATGGGATGTAAGTAAATATGTAGTAAATAAGAAAGACTATCTTGAAGGAAGCTCCAAAGACTTTGAGAATGCATTATTTAATACGTCACTTCCGGCATATGTTATTGATGCAGTTGCCTCAAATATTATGTCAATGAAGAGCCATTGCTGCTTCCGTATTGAAAATGGCAATTTCCTTGGATGGGAAGGTATTCGTGACTACGTTGGATGTGGACAGGGAAATGTTAACCATGTATGGAACTATGCGACTGCTGTTGCAAATCTGTTCCCGGAACTTGAAATTACAATGCGTAATGTAGAGTTTAACGTAGAACTGGATGATGATGGATGCATGCCTTTCCGTGCAAGAAAATGTCTGGGAGAAAGCAGATGGGATATGATTCCAGCCTGCGACGGAGAATTTGGTTCTATTCTCAGAATTTACAGAGAGTGGAAATACACTGGTGATGATGAATTCCTCAAAGGCATCTGGGACAATATGATGAAGGCACTGGAATTCTCTATTAAAGAGTGGGATACAGATGGAGACGGTGTTCTGGATGGAAAAATGCATGTCACATATGACATTGAGTTCTATGGTCCAAATACAATGACAAACACCATTTATCTGGGTGCTATCAAGGGTGTTGTAGAAATGGCAGAACATCTTGGCAAACAGGATATTGCAGATAAATATCGTGCTTTGTATGAAAAGGCTTCTGTATTAGTTGATGAGAAGCTGTTTAACGGCGAATATTATATTCAGGAGCTTGAAGACGTAGATGCATATCGCTATCAGTATGGTATTGGCTGCCTTACAGATCAGCTTCTTGGCCAGTTCATGGCTCAGGCAGCAGGACTTGGATATGTGCTTCCAAAGGAACATGTAAAGAAAGCTTTGCAGTCTATTTATAAATATAATTTCAAGGAATGCATGGATGATGTTCCTAATGTACAGAGAACATATGCATTGAATGATGAAGCTGGACTGGTTCTCTGCTCCTGGCCGAAAGGTGGAAGACCGAGATTCCCATTTGCATATTGTGACGAGGTATGGACCGGAGTTGAATACCAGGTTGCTGTAACCATGATTAAAGAAGGTATGATTGAAGAGGCCTTTACAATTATCAAGGCTATCAGAGATCGTTATGACGGTTATAAGAGATGCCCATGGAGTGAGACAGAAGCAGGCCATCATTATATCAGACCAATGTCCAGTTACTCTCTGATTCCAACACTGGCAGGCTATAGCTGTGATATGGTAAATAAGACAATGTCATTTGCACCTGTAATTAATGAAAAAGACTATACTACATTCTGGATCAATGGAAAAGGCTGGGGAACTTATCATCAGACAATTGATGATAAGGGAGAAGTCAAGAAAGAAGTAACCGTATTGTATGGAAATATTGACGATGTAAAGGTAGAATAATTATGGAGCAGGCTCTTGAAAGAGCCCTTAAAAGATCAGAAGCTGAAGGAAACTGGCGGCAAAGATATCACTTTACGCCGCCAGTTTCCTGGATGAATGATCCTAATGGGCTAATATATTATAAAGGACTTTATCATCTTTTTTACCAGTATAATCCTAAGGGGTGTAAATGGGGTTCTATGCACTGGGGACATGCTGTCAGCGAAGATATGATCCACTGGAAAGATATGCCGGTTGCATTAAGACCTGATCAGGAGTATGATTGCCATCCGGAAGGCGGCTGCTTCTCTGGAAGTGCTGTGGAGAAAGACGGTGTTTTATTCCTTTTTTATACAGCAACAACGCAAATTGATGGAGTAGTACGTCAGACACAGTGTATTGCGACTTCAAAAGACGGTGTGAATTTTGAAAAATATGAAGGTAATCCGGTAATAAAAGAGCAGCCACAGGGACTTTCCAATGATTTTCGCGATCCCAAGGTGTTTGAACACAATGGAAGATGGTATATGGTTGTTGGTGGCTGCATAGGAAGTGCTACTTCTGATGGAGATGGTCGAATTTGCCTGTATGAATCGGATGATCTTTATAATTGGAAGTACAAGGGAAATGTTCTGGAGTCCAATGGCAAACTGGGAACTATGATGGAATGCCCGGATATGTTTGAACTGAATGGAAAATGGGTGGTCACATGTTCCCCTATGAATCATCCTGATTATAATAAATCCCTTTATTGTGTAGGAACAATGGATTTTGAAAATTGTATTTACACAATTGAAAAAGTGGGAAATATGGATGTTGGGTTTGATTATTACGCTCCCCAGTCTTTTACAGATAAAGAGGGAAACAGAGTACTGATTGCATGGCAGAATGGATGGCTTTGGATGCCCTGGTGTACAGATTGGGGTCCAACTAGTCAGGAAAATTGGAGAGGCTGCCTGAGTGTACCGCGTAAAGTACAATTGGATAGTGAAAACAATTTGTGCATGTATCCGGTAAAGGAAGTTGAGTCTCTGGTTTCGCAGACTGTTACCTATACGGATGTGGAAATTGGTGAAAAAGCAATCAAGCTATATGATGATCCAAACAGAAGTAATCGTATACTTTTTAAATTAGATATTACTAAGATTGAATCAAGAAACCTGGAGATTTGTGTCCTTGGAAAAGAATCTGGTTATACTGCAATTCAGATTGATTTTCTGTCTAAGATTATTACTTTGGACAAAAGTCATGGAGACCACTATGAAGGCGGTAGAATGAACTGTCCATTTGAACTGCATGATGGTTGTCTGGAACTTTGTATTCTGGTTGATCACAGTAGTGTTGAACTCTATGTGAATCACGGAGAAAGATGTATTACAACAAATGTATATCCGGAAGAGAATCAAACAGAGTGCTGGATTCGCACACCGTATAAAAAAGCAGTAGTGGATTATGTGCAGATAGATTTTCTTGATTCATCATGGGAAATGCAATAAGCTATCTGTATAGATGTAGGGATAAGGGACAATTGTATATTGTTTTTTCAGAGGGATGGAGTATTCCATCCCTTTGAGTTTGTGGTGCGTAGAATCAAAAAAGCTCAGCCCTATTTTTAACAGAATCAGCTTCTGTAATCTGCCGAATCACTCTGCAGGGATTTCCGGCGGCAAGGGAATTCGCAGGGATATCTCTGGTTACTACACTTCCTGCGCCGATCACGCAGCCTTCTCCGATGGTAACACCAGCTGTAATAACTACATTACTGGCAATCCAACAGTTGGAACCTATTGTGATTGGTTTTCCATATTCGTCATCATAGCCGGTTCCGTCGTCTTTAAATTTTATATTGCGCTCCTGCCAGCGAAATGGGTGCATCGGAGTTGCAATTGTACAGTTAGGACCGAAAAACACACTGTCCCCAATTGTTACCGGGCAGGTATCCAGTACAGTAAAATTGAAATTTGCGTAACATCCATTTCCCATAGTAGTAAAAGGACCATAGTCAAAATAAATGGGTCCCTGAAGGAAGCATCCTTCCCCATGATTGGGGAGAAGTTCATCTAAAATTTCTTTACGTTTTTCTTCTTCGGTGTCAAAGGTATCATTGTAAAGTTTGGACAAACGATGGCCTTTGGTTCTTAATTCTGTAAGTGTCTTATCGCTTGGATCATATATCTTGCCTGCAAGCATTTTTTCCTGTTCTGTCATTGTGTGCCTCCTGTTAAAGTTGAAGATAGAGTTAGGGACTTGTTTTATGCAGCTGTTTTATAATACCACAAAATTAAGGAAAAAGAGAATGAAACTTGCGAAACTATTTTTCACACAAAAACTAATTTTTTGACACATTTTTATAACAAAAATGACTATCAGATTACTCGTGCAAATGGTAAATTATAGTCAAATAAAACAAACGTGATTTTTAAATGAAAGGAGAATTAAAACATGAAAAAGAAAATGGTATGCATCTTAATGGCAGGCGTTATGGCCTCACTTGTACCGGCACAGATGGTCTTCGCAGAGGGCGACAGCGGAGAGAAAACAGTTGTAAAATTCCAGACCTGGAACCCTGGGGATGAGGAATATACACATGCAATGCTGGAGAAATTCGAAGAGGAGCATCCGGACATTCAGATTGATTATACTTTTATGCCGTATACAGATCATGTAGAGAAGCTGAAAGTTGATCTTTCTGCAGGAGATGCTGCAGATGTTTATGGAGTTCAGACCGGAGCAATGTATAAAGAATTCCGTGACTTCGAAGAAGATCTGACCCCATATATGGCTGAGAAATACGGTGATGACTGGACCTCTAATTTCAATGAATATGCAATGTCCCTTCTTCAGGGTGATGACGGCGAATATTACGCAGTTCCTCTGGGACTCAGCTATGCCGGATATGTATGGGCAAACATGTCTTACTTTGATAAATATAATCTGGAGCTTCCGACCAACTATGATGAACTGAAAGAAGTATGCCAGACATTCCGTGACAATGGTGAATATCCTCTGGTAATTGGAGCAAAAGATTCCTGGATCAACATTGATACCTGGATGAATATTGCAGCTGATATTAATACTGAGAAGCTGTATTCCGCAATTGAAGGCGAGACTCCATTTACAGATGAGGATCTGGTTCAGTCCTTCCAGATCTGGCAGAACTGCTTTACAGACGGTGTTTTCCAGGATGGAGCACTTGGTGTAGGAATGTATACAGATTCCACTGATATGTACCAGAAGGAAGGTTCAATTCCTATGATTCTCAATGGTTCCTGGGCACTTGGCGCTTACATGGATAGTGATGAGCAGAGCCAGGAAGTTTATAACAGTGAAGGTGCAAACCATAAGATATTCTTAATGGATTGGAATAACGATGGAAAGATTGCACCAGTGGAAGAAGCTGTTGATGTATCTCTGGCAATCAACAATCAGTCCAAGGTTAAAGATGCTGCATGGACATTTGTTGACTGGATGATTCATGAAGGCGCAGATACTCTTGTAAACGGACAGTTACAGTACATGCCGGCACGTAACGACATGGAGCTTAATGTAGAAGGTCTGAACGAGAATGGTACTGAAAATCTTGAATACTGTGTAGAGCAGGGTAAAAATAATGTAGGCGGATACAGAGAAATGGCTTATGCAGAGCTGAAAGAGACAATCAGCAATGAGCTTACAGAACTTGCTCTGGGAGATGTTACACCAGAAGAGGCAGCAGAGACGATTGAAGCAGCTTCCCAGGCACAGGAAAGATAAATTTTATTAAGTATAATAAGGCTGCCCTCACTTTGGGCAGCCTTTTATAAAAAAGGAGGAAAATCATGGCCTCAGCTCGAAAAAGGAAGGACTGCTTTACCAGCTTCCTGTTTGTACTTCCCCTTTTGGCATTGTTTCTTGTGTTTTTTGCTTATCCTATTATCTATAACATTGTCATCAGCTTTTATGACTGGAATGGAATCAGCGTAGAAAAAGTTTTCGTAGGTTTCGCAAACTATGCAAAACTGTGGGCTGATCCTGTAATGCAGAAAACATTTCGAAATTTTGTCATTATTGCAATAACCACTACGGTTGTTCAGTCAGCACTTGGACTTATGCTGGCATCCTTTTTCATCAGAAAGATAAAGTTTTCTGGATTTTATAAAATCCTTTTTTATCTTCCGGCAATCTGTACCTCCACAATTGTTGGTACTGTATTTTCGAAAATTTTCGAAACAAACCGCGGGTATCTGAATGTGATCCTGCGGGCACTTCATCTGGATTTCCTTTGTCAGCAGTGGCTTGCAACGCCAAAAACTGCACTTGCCTGTCTTTTGTTCGTAAATATCTGGCAGTGGACCGGTTATAGTATGCTGATGTACTACACAAATATGCTGAATATTCCCCAGGACCTTTATGAGTCAGCAACCATCGACGGAGCAGGAAGCTTTAAACAGTTTGTTTACATAACTTTCCCACTTCTTCGCGGTACGCACATTACCCTGATTATTCTGGACATTCTGGGTGCGCTGAAGTTTTTCGATCTTTCTTATGTATTGACTGATGGTGGACCGGCACATGCTACTGAGACTTTTTCTACATATATATATACGAAATCATTTAGTACGTTTCAACAGGGACAGGCTTCCACCATTGTTGTATTTATGTTTTTGATTGCTATGGTGCTGACCGTTATTCAGTTGAAAATCTATTATAAAAAAGACAGGAAGGAGATGAACTAGCCGATGAAAAATTCACTATCTTATAAAATAGTTACTCAGGTTATCTGTGTGATTCTGCTGGTTATCTTAGTCTTTCCACTGTATTTGATGGTAGAAAAGTCCCTGGCAGTTAATGGACTTGGAAACTATACAAAAGTATTTGAGTATTTCAACTTGCTTCCCAATATTATTACAAGTATTATTGTGGTAGGAGGAACGCTTATTGTTGTCTCAATTGTAGTTTCCATGGCAGCATACGCATTTTCCAAACTGGAATTTCCACATAAGCAGGCTGTTTATTATCTGATTCTTACAGGTATGATGATCCCTACATCTGCATTAATCTTTCCGCTTTATCAGATCGTAAGGGGACTTCATCTGAACAATACCGGATGGTCATTGGTATTTCCATATGCTACGGCAAGTGCCTGCTTTAATCTTATGGTTCTGACCAACTACTACAATGCATTGCCGGATGAACTGATCGATGCAGCGAAAATCGATGGTGCAAATAAATGGACTACATTTATACAGATCATGCTTCCAATTGCAAAACCAGGTCTTGTTTTTGTACTGATCCAGACCTTTTTATCTGCATGGAATGAACTTCAGATGGCGATCATTTTCGTTAATGATACTTCGAAACAGCCGCTTTCTGTTGTGCCGCTTCGGTTTGCACAGACAACTTCCAGTTCCGGCTTTACTATTAATAACCTGTTTGCAGCGTGTATTATCTGTCTTTTGCCGATTGCGGTTTTCTATATCTTTGCATCCCGGCAGCTGATGGCAGGACTTACTGCAGGAGCTGTGAAGGGTTAAGCTAAAGGACGGCCTGTTTTATGAAAAAAAATTCTTCGCACAAAACGCTTAGTATTGTGAAACGTATCAGCATTACGAATATTGGAATCTTTATCATTGCCTGTATCTTAAGTATTGTGGCAACTTTAAAGCTGAATGTGGAGTACCATATTGACCGGGATGCACAGATGATGAAGGTCTATATTTCCAATACTCTAAGTTCGATTGATAATACTCTGAAAGATATGGGAAGGGTTTCGCTGATCGCGTTTTCCGATCAGACGGTGCAGGATATTCTGAAAGGTACTGATTATTCTTTTGATGAGAAAATGGAGAACGAAGAGTATCTTACAAAACTCTATTCTTCTATGATTTCAATCAGGGATGATGTGCGGGGAATTTATATTTTTAATAATGAGGATATGGTGTTTTACAGTGATACCTGGAATCCATTTTTGGGATTTGACTGGAATGTAGAATCTTTTTTTCAGGATGTAAAGATAAATTCTGACCTTTCTACAAATATTTCGGGATGCCATATGTATGTGGGTACGCTGCCTGAGGGATTTAAGTACACACAGACTTATACAAAGAACATTTTCCAGGAGAATAATATTTATCTGGTCCGTCCCATTCGCAGCTTTTCACCGTTCGAAGTTATCGGTTACATTGCACTGCGTACGCCTATCCTTACTTTACAGAAAATATGCAGCAATTATCTGGAAGATAATATTTCCTATATTGTTGCTGATGAAAATAATAATGTTGCATGCAGTTCTAACGAGAAAATTATTAGCAATAATCTCGAGGACATTTATCCAGAGCTTCTGGAACAGGTGAATGGTGCAAAAGGATCTTTTAGCCTGACTCTGAATCAGGAAAAGTATCTCTGTGCCTACCAGCGTTCTGATTACAGCAATATGCTTCTGATCACGCTGAAAAATTATGATTCTATTTATGATGAACTGAGCATTCTGGTGATAACCTGTATTGTGATCACGGTGATAAGTGCGCTTTTTGTATTGTTCTGTGCATATGGTTTTACCAGAAAAAATCTGAAAAGGCTTACGGATTTTTCGTTGGATATTCAGAATTTCCAGCCTGGAGATCTTACAAGACAGTATGATGTGGGATATATGGATGAGGTTGGCGTACTGAAGGATTCCTTTAATAAAATGATTCGCCGTCTGAACGATCTGGTCATTTCGGAGTATCAGGCAAAGGATGAGCTTCAGAAAGCGGAAATTTCTGAGCAGAAAATGGCAATGCTGTATCTGAAGCAGCAGATCAATCCTCATTTTCTTTATAATACACTGGATATGATCCGTTTGAAAGCTGCTATTAATAAGGATACGGAAGTGTCTCAGATGCTGATGAAGCTGGTGAGCTTTTACCGTTTAAGTACCAAGGTGCATGATTCTATGGTGGCAGTGCGCAAAGAGGTAGAAATGCTGGATGCTTATATGAGTCTGATGTGCTATCGGTATTCAGATATTATATATCGTTCAGAAATTGAACCTGGGGCATTGGATATAGAGATTCCCAACTTTATTCTTCAGCCGCTGCTGGAAAACAGTCTGATGCATGGGTTGAAGGACAGGCGGTATCAGGGAACGATCATTCTTAAAATATATAGAAATGAGCAGGACAAAAATGAACTGAACATCTGGCTGATCGATGATGGAATAGGAATTCCAGATGACAAAATGGCAGAGTTGAATGCGTATAATGCAAAGGACAGTGAAGCTCTTTATCGTGTGCAGACCAGAACTGAGGGTGACCGTACCCACCTGGGTGTTATCAATGTGATCAGCCGTCTGAAGCTTTATTATCAGGAGAATGCGGAAGTGATCTATATGCGGAACGAGACTGGAGGAACTACTGTAAAAATTAAGATTAAGACAGCGAGTGAGGAGACATGAATAATTGCAGAGTACTTTTAGCAGATGATGAGGCCGCGATCTTGGAAGGGTATAAATTACTTTTCGACTGGGAGAAATATCAGTGTGAGGTTGTGGGGACTGCCATGGATGGACGTGAGGCAGTGGAGAAAGCCCGTGAGTTAAAGCCGGATATTGTAATTATGGATATCAATCTTCCGAAGCTTAACGGGCTGGAAGCCATACGTGCCATTCAGGAGACTGCTCCGGCAGATCATCCCATTTACATGATCGTAGTTACCGGGTATGATGAATTCTCTTATTGTCAGGAGGCACTAAGGCTTCGAGTTTCGGATTTCCTTTTGAAGCCAATTGATTTTGATGCTTTTGGTGAAGTGATAGAGGGGCTTGTGAAAAAGGTAATGGAGAATCCGAACCGTCAGGTGGTTCTGTCAGATACCCTGAAAAAGATTGTGGATTATGTAAATGAAAATCTTTCTGATGAAGATATGCGGCTTACATTGCTTGCAGAAAATATGAATATGAACCCGAATTACATCAGCCAGTTGTTTAAAAAAGAGCTGGGATGTGGATATCATGCCTACCTGAACCAGGTTCGTGTGGAAAAGGCGAAAAAATATCTGAGACAGACCAACGAACCGATTTCTGTTGTAGCAGAATTAGTGGGGTTCAGTGATTATCGTATTTTTACGAAAATATTTAAGGGGATTGTGGGAGTTACTCCCTCGCAGTTCCGAAAATGAAATATATGGGAGGTAAGATTATGGTTTTAAAATTAAACGAGTTCCGTGACAAACTGGCTGGATGCTGGGCAGGAAAAAATGTGGGAGGTGTTCTTGGCGCACCTTTTGAGTGTAAGAGAATGGTTCCTGATGTGGATTTCTATATTCAGGATCTTTCCATGGGACCGCCTGCAAATGATGACCTGGATCTTCAGATTGTATGGCTGGCAGCAGTTGAGCGCTACGGCAGAAATGTAAATGCGTCTATCCTTGGTGAGTACTGGTTGTCCTATGTAATCCCAAACTGGGTTGAGTATGGAACTGGCAAGGCGAACCTTAAGGCAGGAATTGTTCCGCCTATGTGTGGTGATGTTGACAATACTTATAAGAACAGTAATGGCTGCTGGATCCGTTCTGAGCTTTGGGCGTGTCTGGCACCGGGACATCCGGAAATTGCAACCAGATATGCATTTGAGGATGCAATTGTCGATCATGCAAACGAGGGTATGTATGGTGAAATTTTCACAGCTGCGCTTCAGAGTGCGGCGTTTGCAGAAAGTGACCGTGAGAAACTGGTCGATATCGGACTTTCCTATATTCCGGAGGATTGCACTGTTGCAAGAGCAATACGTAAAACAGTAGAATGCTATCATAATGGCATTGATTATCTGGAAGCAAGAAAAATTGTGCACAATACTGCGCCGGGAACCTTTGGTATCCAGGAATACAAGCTGAGTGAGATTCCAAAGGAAAACAATGAGGGAATGGAGATTGGAGAGCCTGGCTTTGATGCACCGGAAAATGTTGCTTTTGTAGTACTTGGTCTTCTCTATGGAGAAGGTGATTTCGGAAAGAGTCTTATTATCGCCAATAACTGCGGTGAAGATACAGACTGTACCTGCGCAACTCTTGGCGCGCTTCTGGGTATTATTTATGGTGCTTCCGGACTTCCGGAGAAATGGACAAAACCACTTGATGACAAAATTGTAACCATGTGTATTGATAAAACAAGTCATGGAATCTGGGTTCCGGATACGGCGACAGAGCTGGCTGAGCGTATTCTCCGTGTAGTTCCGGGCTTCCTGGGACAGGATCTCTGCGATGCTTTTGCAGAGGGTGGAATGACTATTGAGTGCTTGGAAAAAGATGCGCTGTTCTGCAATAAGACAACAGATTATCTGCCATTGATCAATGGAAACGGAAAATCTGAGGAATTGCCGATCCGCGATTTGTGCGCTCTTTCTTCCTATGTGGCAAGATACCAGTTCCCCGCATTTAGTGTTATGGTGGATTATGAGGACTCTGTTTTCTTTACACCTGGCGAGAACAGAAAGTTTAAGGTTAAGGTTGTAAATTCCAATACCATGAGAGAGCAGCAGTGGGTAAAAATCAGGCTGTATCTTCCGGACGGAGTTACTGCTGTGGGTGCATCTACAGCGGAGCTGCCATTGAATAACCTGTACCTTTCCTGTGCGGAAAAAGAATTTGAAATCAGTACAGAGGGCTTTAGTGACAGCCGACTGGAGCTGATCGTGGATGTTTCCCTTACAGGAAGACATTCAAACGGACCTGTGAAGGTTGTTCTTTTTGCAGGAAAATAAGGAGAATATAGAGTATGTATATTGCAATTGACGGAGGTGGAACGAAGACAGAATATCTGCTTCTGGATAAGTATTTCCAGGTAGTGGATCACTATCTGGGCGGCTGTCTGAACCATGATCTTCTGGGAAATGGATGGGCAGATGTTTCGTTGGCTTTAAAAGCTTCCATAGATGTTTTGCTGGAGCGTAATGGTCTGACTGTTTCGGATATTAAGGCAGCAGCGGCTGGTATTTCCGGGCTGGATACTGCCAGGGATCAGCAGCAGGCTGATGCGTGTTTCTCTTCAGCTGGCATTTCCCGTTTTCTTGCGATTAACGATGGCTATCTCCCCATTGCAGCCGAGAACCCGGCTGCGTGGGGAGTTTCTCTTAATTGCGGAACCGGAATGTGCTGTGCGGCAATTGATCCTTTAGGTAACCGGATCAAACTGGCAGGAATGGATGAATGGTCAGGGGACGCAGGAGGCGGAAACTGGATTGTGATGCAGATGTATCGCAAGGTTTACGAAAACCTGATTTTAAAGGATGTTAGTACGTCGTTGGTAATGGAATATATGAAAGCAATGAATCTTGGCAGTAAGGTCGATTTTATAAATTCATGGTCAGATTTGAAAGACGGGGAGAATGCAGAATGTAAAGCTTTGCATCGTAAGATCATCCGGCTCTTTTTTGAACTTCTCGAGCGCTCTAATCCAGAGGCGCAGGCTCTTTCAAATCAGATGATAAAGTGCGCGGCATACTCCATCGATGCCGCAGTTCGGGAACTTCATTTTTTCGGTGAGAAAATTCCGGTATATCTTTCCGGCTCCATTTTGACCAAGGCTGCTTCCTTGGGGTATCTGTCGATGCTGAAGGAAGCTCTTTCCTGCATCTGTCAGGGGAAACTGGAGGTGCATATGTGCACGAAAAGACCTGTGGAAGGGGCGGTGCAGCTGCTGAAGGGATAAGAAAAAGGACAATAATATTATTATCCCAACACATTTGATTATCTCCCAAAAAGATGCTATTATTGGGAGAAAGTAAAGAAGTTTGGGAGAATGGAGTTGGAAATATATTATGAAGTTTTGCAAAATGCTGATCAAAACTGACAAGAATAGTATTAGCTGAAAAAACTGGTTGATGAGGGTGCTATGATTATACAGCAGGACATACTGGCGTTTTTGTGGAATATGGGGGAAGTTCAGATTGATGAATTTGAAGTCTTTGAGGGAAAAGAACAAAATAAAATAGAAAAACCATAGCACAGAGTGAGAATATTACAGACAGGAGCAAATGATGAATATATTTCAAAATATTTTACCATATGGCGTATTTGGAAAATCGAGAGCAATTAATGCAGAAAATCCAACAGGAGAGAAAGGAAAAGGAGGAATGGCTTCCAGTAATCTTGGAAAGGGAAGAAAGGGAAGTCCATGTCTTAAAAACATAGAACCTGGAAGTACTACTGTACTTGCGGATATTTCAGGATGTGGAGTAATTAATCACATTTGGATTACTGTGGATAATAAAACAACTGATGGAGACTGCTTTGTACTGAGGGATCTTATTTTGCGCATGTTTTGGGACGATGCCAAAAGTCCGGCAGTAGAAGTACCACTGGGTGATTTTTTTTGCTGTGGGTTCGGAAAAGAATGTTATATTAATTCCTACCCAATAGTAGTTGCACCATCAAGAGGCTTGAATTCTTATTTTTCAATGCCATTTAGGAAAAAAGCCAGAATTGAGCTGGTTAGTCAACATAAAAATGTAATCCCTGCGTTTTTCTATCAGATTGATTACTGTCTTTATGATACATTGCCAGATACCATGTTATATTTTTTCGCAAAATGGAACAGAGAATCTGTAACTGTTAAAAAGAAAGATTATACGATTTTGGATAATGTATATGGAAAGGGAATTTATGTAGGAACCTATCTGGCACTACAGACATTGGAAAGATATTGGTGGGGAGAAGGAGAAGTAAAATTTTATTTGGATGGTGATGAGGAATATCCTACCATCTGTGGAACTGGAATGGAAGACTATGTAGGAGGATCCTGGAGCTTTGCAAAAGAGAACCAGGAAAAAATGACAGAGCAGACGTATTCGACTCCATTTCTGGGATATCCTTATTATTCTAATCATGATGATTTAACAGTTCATCCGTATCATAATGATGACTGTCCACCAATGCGTGGAATGTATAGATTTCATATTCCGGATCCGATTTATTTCCAGCAGAATATTAAAGTAACGGTTCAGCAGATTGGAATGTCTCATAATGGGTTATTTGAACGTCAGGATGATGTTTCAAGTGTAGCTTACTGGTATCAGGAAGACAGGGAGATGTCAAAATATTGTCCATTGCCGCCGAAGGAAGAAAGATGGCCGAGGTAGAATAATTATGGAACAAGCTCTTGACAGAGCCCTCAAAAGATCAGAAATTAAAGAGTATAAGTTTTAAATTCAGAGGTGCATATGTGCACGAAAAGACCTATGGAGGGGGCAGTGCAGTTGCTGAAAGGGTGTATATTATTATCTACGGTCTAAAGCCAGCGCCTTAAGGCGCTGGCTTAGCATTCAAGGCTCGTAGGGCGACTAAAAATTATTTTACCACTACATAATTGGTTCTCTCCGGATTATCAGAAGCTAATACTTCCAATAAACGGAATGCCGGACCGGAAGGATGCGTTCGTCCTCCCTCCCAGGCCTCGACTGTTTTCTTGGATACGCCCATATATGCAGCAAAAACACTTTGCGTCATTCCTGCTTTCATTCTGATGTTCCGGATTTCTGCACTGGAATATTCCTTTACAGGTGCAATCGTATAAGTCTTAATACGTGCAGTGCCCTGACCTTTTTCATATGCAATTGCTTCTTGCAAGCCTTGCTTTAAATCATCAAATAATGTACTCATAAAAATCAACTCCTATTTTTGGCAGCCTCATTTTTTAAAGATTTTACCAATTTTCTAAGCACATTTTTTTCTTCTGTAGAAAGATTTTCCTGCTCCTTTTTTTCAAACGCTGTAATAAGATAAAGCATTTCATATTCTGCAAAATCTGTATAACAGACACGTACACTTCCGCTTTTTCCTTTATTTTCAAGAGGAAAACGAACTTTACGGATTCCACCAGTCCCTTCCATAACAGGACCGGATTCAGGGTCTTTTAATAACATGATTTGCAAAGAATGCAAATCATTATCATCAAGCCCAATTTCCTTCCAGCGTTTGGTAAAAAGTGGAACTTCAATAAAAGTTCTCGTCATTAGTATCCACCTTTCTATCATTTCTACTATTATATTACGCCCTATTTTATAGGGTGTCAACTTAAAATCTACTGAGTAATACGCTGATGATGGTACGGGTGATTTAGGCGAATGTTATTTATTCCGATATGAGGCTTTTTATCTTTGTAAATATCAGAGCTATCATCAATATCAAAAGGTACAGAAATATGATTGTGATGGAAGATGTTTTTTGCTTTAGAGCAAAGAGGAATGGCAGAAATTGCATTTTATATATAGCATATATGAAAATATTACAGTATACTTATTATATATAAAATTGATGCTGATGCGAGAAAGCTTATAGATGCTGAATTAACAGTCTGCTCAAATTGAGATTGTTTATTCTTTTAAATGGAGAATGCCCTATGTGTCCTATGGAACCAGATATTCTGCTCACGGATGCGATTCGTTATGATCATAATGCCAGATACTCTTTTATGACAATTGATGATTTTATTGACATGGGGCTTAGATCATCAGATGAGAAAAAGTATTATATTGAAAACCTGTGCGTCGCATTCTCGTTACTTCAGTGATGAGTTAGGGCAATTTACCTGGATGTAGAAGACATGGAAACCGGGGAACATATTTTCTGAAAATAATATGAAAAATTGATTGAAAAATATCACAGAATAAAATATACTACTTATGAGTATGCTACTCGTGAGTAGTATATTTTGTTTGAGTTGCTTATGATTTAACAACGAGGAGGCTGCTTATGATAGGGAGATTAGACGAGCTAAATCAATTAGAGCGATTTTATAATAGTTCCAAATTTGAATTTCTGACAATGTATGGAAGACGTAGAATTGGTAAAACAACTATATTAAGAGAATTTGCAGGCAGGCATAAAGCCCTGTTTTTTTCTGCACAGGAGAAGAATGATTCTTTGAATCTTCTGGACTTTTCCAAGATGGTGCAAACATTTTTCGAAGGCTCTTTTATATCTTCTTTTCAAAATTGGGAAGCTGCATTTGAATATATTACAGGAAAAATTTCAGACAAAAAATTAGTATTGATTATTGATGAGTTTCCTTTTCTGGCAGAACCGAATCCTTCAATTAAGAGTATTTTGCAGCATACTATCGACCATGTCTGGAAAGGAAAAAACATTTTTCTTATATTATGTGGATCCAGTGTTAGTTTTATGCTAAATGACGTTATGGGATATAAAAGTCCGTTATATGGCAGAATTACTGGAAATATGGAAGTAAAGCCTTTCGATTATTTGGAAAGTGCGGAATTTTTCCCAAATTATAGTAAAACAGAGAAAGCGATTGCTTATGGAATTCTGGGCGGTGTTCCAAGATATCTGGAGGCGTTTTCCTCTGAGATTTCACTGGAGGAAAATATAAAAAATAATCTGCTTATGGAAGGGGCCTTTTTGAATGATGAACCCCAGACACTTTTGAGGATTGAATTAAGAGAGCCTTCAGTATACAATTCCATTTTAGAGGCGATTTCTAATGGATGTAATAAGGTTTGTGAGATTGCAGACCGAATCCATGAAGAGAAAAGCAAGTGCAGCAAATACATGCTTACATTGCAGACCTTGCGACTGATTGAGAAGTGTGTTCCCTGTACTGAGCCAGAAACAAGTAAAAAAGGGATTTATGAAATAACAGATAATTATTATAAGTTCTGGTATCGATTCCTTTTTACAAATCAGAATTATTATTCCATGCTGGGTCTGGAGCTTTCCTGCGAAGAGATTCTGGAAAATGTGAATGATTATATGGGACCTGTTTTTGAAAAAATATGTGAACAATATCTGATTCGGGTTGCGCGTGCGAAGAAACTTCCGTTTATTCCATATAAAATGGGAAAATGGTGGGGGAATAATCCATTGATAAAAGCGCAGGATGATGTTGATATACTTGCGTTTGATAAAACGGGAAAGAAAGTGTTGCTCTGTGAATGTAAGTTTCGAAATAAACCAATGCCTATGGAAGAGTATGATGACCTGGTTATGGCTGCAGAAATGTTTAAAAATGCAGAGGAAAAGTATCTTATGTTTTTCAGCAAATCTGGTTTCACAGAGTCAGTAAAGGAAAGGGCGGCGCGAGAAAATGCGGTGCTGCTTACAATCGAAGATTTGTATTAGAGTCTTTTTCAGACCCGCTCTAAGGAGTATAAAGAATGAACAGAAAAAACTTTCTGAAAAATAAGAAAATCAACTGGGTCAAAGTGGTTATCCAGATATTGTCCCTTGCTTTAATTCCAGGCTTATTTGAAGAGGAATTCGCAGCTGTGGGAAATATTGTTTCCTGCATATACAAGGGAAATATTTCATGGGAAAGTGTGAAGTATTCTGTATGGATGCTGGTGGCAACTGTGCCGGCAACAGTACTTGTGGGAAGGTTTTTCTGCGGATTTTTCTGCAGTTTTGGAGCAGTGCAGGATTTGCTATGGCTTGGATCACGTAGATTGCGGGCATTATTTCCGGGAAAAAGAAATCTGAAAAAGGCTGACCGGATATTCAGATTTGCCAAGTATGCAGTGCTTTTTTACTTTATAATATTCGTATGGAGTGGCGTAACAGCTGTGAAAACAGCCGGCCCGTGGCAGGTGTTTGGGCAGTATGTTTCATTTGGTCACTGGCCGGGACTGAAGCCTTTGCTTTCTGTTGGAGGAATTCTGCTTCTTGTGATCTTTATCGGCTCACTGTTTGTGCAAAGATTTTTCTGCAGATATTTTTGCCCTATGGGAGCAATTTATTCACTGATTTCACGGGCGTCTTTCCTGAAAATTGATAAGCCGCGGGAAGGGTGCGGAAAGTGTCGTTTATGTACCTCGAAATGCTCCATGGGGATGGATCTTACGAAGAAAGACAGGGTTGCCGGAGGAGAATGTATCAGCTGTCAGAAGTGTGTAAGCTGGTGTCCGAAAGGGAATGCGCGCTTTAGAAGCAGATATGGAGTGCTGATCGGAGTGGGCGTTACCTGTGTTACCATCATGGTGTCACAGCTCTTTATAGCAGGAAATCTGGCTAGAGAGAAAACGGCAGATTCAGTGAAAAAAACGGCAGAAAATGATGCTGGAGGTAACTTTCAGAATGGTATTTACACAGGAACCGGTGAGGGCTACAGAGGCAAGGTGACGGTTACGGTAAAGGTTGCCGATGGGAAGATAACGGAGCTTGTACTGGATGATTATGCAGATGATAAGTCTTATATGGAGAGAGCGAAAAACAGGATTTTCCAGGAGATGATCAGCAGGCAGAATACAGATGTAGATACAGTTTCCGGAGCGACTTACAGCAGTAACGGCTTGATTGAAGCTGTGAATAAAGCACTGGAAAATGAGGAAGGTGAAGGGAAGAAACCCGAACAGGAAGAATCTGAAGATAAGCAATCCTTTATAGAGGCTGGACGTTTTCAGAATCTGACAGATGGCATTTATATCGGCTCGGCCGATGCATTTCGAGGTGATGTGGAGGTTCAGGTTACAGTTGAAAAACAGAAGGTAACAGATATTTCCATTCTTTCCTATTGTGATACAGAGGAATACTTTTTCAGGGCAGCACCAGCTGTAATCGAACAGATGAAGGCTGAGCAGAGTCTGAATGTAGACGCGGTAAGTGGAGCAACCTACAGCAGTAATGGGATTATTCATGCAGTTGCAAATGCACTGGAGATTCCGGAGGATCAGTATGCACCAAGACCTGGCAGGAATCTGACTGCAAAGAAAAAGAACCATGGGCATATTGTGAAGCATGAGATAACAAGTCAGGAAGAGTATGAGGAAAAAGTAGAGAAATATTCAAAATGATATGGTCATCCAAAAAAATAAAAGCTTCTGAATCAGATACAGGACTGAAAAATCCTGTATCTGTCAGAAGCTTTTATTTTTGATTTGTATCCATATTATTTTCTGCCATAGACAGATATTTATATGTTGGCAGAAAGTTAGTGCTTTTTGCCTGTCTATAGTATTGCATAAAAATACGTTCCATAATATTGGGAATCTGAGATTCAACCGGCTGAAACAGGATGATCAGATATTGCATGGAACTGTATCTGGTACAGATATCCACACGCCGGATGGTGTTTTGGATAGCCTGTTCCATATGGGAAAGTGTCTGCTCAATTTCCTCAATATGAGCGGGAGTGTCCGAAGTGGCTTCCAGTGTGATCATTACCAGGTAGCAGCGGCTTCCGCTTCGGATAATGAGCTGTTGCATATATTCATACTGTCTGGAAAAATCCCGGTAATTCAGCTCAAGAGCACCTGCATAGCCGCCACTTTTGCGAAGCGCGTCTGCCACCTGCTGAAGATCCCTGGCAGTACCTGGTGAATCGGAAGAGGGATGACTGATCTGATGATAAAAGGAAAAGTGATTTTTACCATTTTGCTTTACATTGTATAATGCCTTATCTGCTTTGGAATAACAGTCTGCAAAGGTATCGCTGGTAGTGCACATATACAAACCGGCAGACAGAGCAGCATCTTTGATTTCAGGATCAGCTTCTGCAATGGAATGGAAGTGCTGGAAAAGCCGTGTCGTTAGTTTCGACACATTTTCAGCACTTATGTCTGGCAGAAACAGAAGAAATTCATCTCCACCAAGACGACAGGCAATACCGTTGGCTGTATAGCGGGAAAGCAGGGTTCCCAGATTCCTTAAGGCGCGGTCACCGGCCATGTGTCCATAAACGTCATTGATTTTTTTCAGATTATCCATATCAAGGAAAATAAGACAGCCGTTATGTTCCTGCATGAATTCTGCAATAAGCCGTTCTCCAAGGCTTCTCATAGGAAGACCGGTCAGGAAATCATAATTCTTTGAATCCTCTTGGTTCTTTATGGTGCTGACTACTTCTGAAATGAATTTGTTAATGGTGTGGTCAGCCTCTGGTGGAGCTGTTATTTCCTGTGTGTGGATATTGTGGAGAACAACACGCTTTTCATCTAATAGCTTTAAAAATACATCTGTAATTTCCGGGTCAAACTGTTTCCCGCGGTTCTTACTGATTTCCTCCCGGATCATTTCCGGAGGAAGTGCATTTCGGTAAATTCTGCGGGAATTCATGGCATCATAGCTGTCTGCCATTGCGGTGATGCGTGCATGAATGGGAATTTCGACACCAGAAAGCCCGTCTGGATATCCATTTCCATCATACCGTTCGTGATGATTTCTGGCAACTTCAACAATATGAGGGACAAAGGTAATATCCTTCAGTATTTCTGCACCGATGACGGTGTGTTTTTTTATCAGATTATACTCGTCATCTGTAAGTCTGGAGGGCTTGTTTAAGATCAGATCCGGAATACCAATTTTTCCGATATCATGAAGGTAAGCGGCATGCTTTAACTGTTGGATTTCCTCTGAAGACCATCCAAGCTCGGCTGCAATAAGTGCGGCATATTCTGCAACCCGGTAGGAATGTCCGCGGGTGTACTCGTCCTTGGCCTCGATGGTGGTGGATAAAGTCTGCATCATTTGCAGGGAGAGGTTCTCTGTCTACTTCTGTTTGTGTTCCAGCTCCAGCTGCTGGCGCGCATTCTCTATATGCTGAATGCTTCGAAGAGTCCGGACAATGTTGACAAACAGCAGAATGAGCATTCCAATGCCGATAAAAAGACCGGACAGGGATGTGATAAAATATACAGAGACACATTCAGCAGCAACGCAAAGCAAAACGAGCAAATGCGCCAGGAGCAGAAGATGGTCTGAGGCTTTTTTTCTGTGGCGGATGTAGAGGCAGAGATGGATAAACACCATCAGGAATGTACCGATCAGTATGATCTGCCCCAGGGGGAGGGTTTCAATGTAGTCTGCAATATTTGCTATGGCCAGAATAGAGCAGACTGTAAAATCCAGCAGGGAGATTCCGATTACAATATGATAAAGTTTGCGGTGAAGCCCATTCTGTATATTGTCTGCATAAAGCAGAAGGGGAATCGGTCCAAGAAGGATCATAACAAAGCATAAGGAAGCCAGGGCAGATGAGTTTGGGATCAGCAGCTGGCGGATCTTGGACTCGCCCAGCATCCAGGTTGCTCCCATTATCATGCACCAGCCAAGATATTCCATGTCAAAGCTTGTGTGGTACACAAAACCAAGGGTAAGGCTGAAAAGAATGGTGGTCAGTCCTGCAAACAGGGTGAAAAATGCGATGTAAGTGGCCAGTCCGTAATGGCTGAAGATCAACTGCCAGATGTCCGCTTTATCTCCGCAGAAAATCTGGTTCACAACACCGGAATAATTAGAGGTGTAGGTGGTCAGTTCAATGCGGAGCTCCTTTCCGGCATCTTCATGGGAGGTGGAGCAAAAAATGAAACGGCTGGCGGAATTTTTCCCAATCAGACGGGTTTTACTGGTGCTGTACTGTTCTCTTAAGGTGCCGTTTATGTATATGTTTACGTCCTGCAGGGAGGAACGAATCGCTATAGATGAGGCATCAAAATCTGACGGAAGGGTAGATGTGATGACCATGGTTTCGCCTGCGGGAACATCATAGGAACCGGGAACTGTGATTTCTTCAGTGGTGCCGTCAGATTTTTCCCAGGTAAAGGTTCCGGGATAGAGGAGGGACGGAGAGTTTTCGCTGACAGTTCTTTCATCAACACCGAAAAACTGCATGAAAATGAACCATCCAAGAATGGCGAGCATCAGAAAATAGAAAATGTATCTTGGTCCCTGGCGGGCAGGGAATTTCTCCTTGGTCATGGTAATTCTCCTTGTATGTGAGCGGTGTTAAATTTTTGTGGTTGTTAATTGTATTATACTATATGCGAAGAGATTCATCAAAACATTATTATCCGCAATGTTTGGAAAATTTTTAAAATCTTTCAGAAATCTGACCGTTTCGGTATACGAAATTCCAATAAAGTGGTATAGTTAATCTAAATAAGTTTTACAAAAATATGTGGTGTTTGGGATGGATTGAGAAAAATTCTGTTAAAAAACATGTGAAGTACGGGGGAAAATATGGATATTTTAGTTGTGATCGATATGCAGAATGATTTTATTGACGGAGCGCTTGGCACACCGGAGGCGGAAGCCATTGTGCCTAATGTGGTGGACAGAGTGAAGAATTTCAATGGTCTTGTGCTGGCGACCAGGGATACTCACGGCGGGGATTATCTGCAGACCCAGGAGGGCAGAATGCTTCCTGTAGAACACTGCATCCGCGGCACCTACGGCTGGGAGATCCGGGAGGAAATTGCAGAGCTTCTGGAGTCCGGACCCATTGATAAGCCAACCTTTGGCAGCGAAACTCTTGGAAAAGTCCTGAAAGAATTTAATAAATCAGAGACCATTGACAGCATTACACTGGTAGGGCTTTGCACAGATATCTGTGTGATTTCCAATGCCATGCTGTTGAAAGCATTTTTGCCGGAGGTACCGATCATGGTAGATTCTCTTTGCTGCGCCGGAGTGACGCCGGAGAGCCATGAACGGGCGCTGGAAGCGATGAAAGCTTGCCAGATAGAGGTCCTTTAGGGAGTCATGAGAAAACAAAATTTGGAAGTGGTTGCTTAAAAAAATGCCGCAAAGTCACGGAAAGTGGTGATTTTGTGGCATTTTTATTTTTCTGTGTCAAAAGAAAACTTATTTTCTCATATTTCCATCAAAATCACATGATACTATATTAAAGTAAATTGCGGCTTCTGTCTGATGGGAAACCGCAACGATTTACAGAGCATTGAAGCCTGTTTGAAATACAGAAAGCCTTTTTCAAACACGTTCTAGCGACAGGCTTTAAGAGAGAGGAAAGAGCCGTGAAAAAAATAGAGATTCTTGTTGTAGAGGATGAACCGAAATTAGCACAGACGATTTCTGATTTTCTGAGGATTCAGAACTATGAAGTAGAGACAGCACTGACCGGGAACAAAGCCCTGGAATATTTTTGCCAGAATAAGCAGAAGGTGGATCTGATCCTTCTGGATCTTATGCTGCCGGATATTTCCGGATATACCGTATTGAAAGAGATCAGGAAAATATCGGAGGTTCCGGTTATTATTTTGTCTGCAAGGTCGGCAGTGGCAGACCAGATGAGCGGATTCGAGAAAGGTGCGGATGATTATATCACCAAGCCCTTTACTCTTGCACTTGTGAAAATGCACATTGAGGCGGTGCTGAAGCGTGCCGGGAAGCTGCGGACTATGGTGGAATACAATGATCTGCAGGCAGATGTAAATGCACAGCTTTTATTTTACAAAGAGCAGCATATCCCCACTACCAGGAAGGAATTTGATCTGATGATTTACTTCATGGAGCATCCGGGAATTGTTCTGCCCAGAGATACCATATTGAATGCGGTGTGGGAATACGATTATACAGGTGATGTGCGGACCATTGATACTCTGGTGAAGCAGCTGCGGAAAAAAATGGGAGAAGGCTGCAATTATATCCGGACTGTTTACGGCGTGGGCTACATCTTCGGGGAGGACATCCATGAAAATTAAAAAAAATTTCTGGAGAGCTGGGAAAGCTCTGTGGATTCAGATTATTGCCTTTGCGGTGGCAGTCATGCTGTATAGCGTGTGCTGTTATCCCATATATACTTCATCAAAGGCCAGAATCATGCGTCAGCTGTATGAAGATATCCATGACATGGATCTTGAGGAACTTAGCGAGGACGACGAAGAAACACTTGGTGATTATCAGAAAGAAAAATTTGAGACTGTAATTGCGAATGAAAATTATGAGCAGATTTATACGTCCAGATCATCTCTGAAGACCACGCATGCCCGTAAGTACATAGAAAACAAAATTGCCCAGTACACAGAAGAAGGAACCCTGGAACAGCGTCGCATGGAATCCAGGCATATTCTGATGTTTCGTGGGAAGATTATACAGGATGGACATACATTCTATGTTTACCTGCGAAAAGATGTTCAGTCAGTTCTGGAAGTGATTGAGGGAACCAGATTATATCTGGCGGTTGTTTTGCTTCTGATGGTGGGATTAAGCTATTTCCTGGAAAAAATGAGTAAAGCAAGTACCGAGAAAAAAGCAAAGCAGTCTGACTATCAGCTTCTGGAAAGCCAGAGAGAATTTGTGGCGAATATTTCCCATGAATTAAAAACACCTCTTGCAGTAGTGTCCAGCCAGGTGGAAATGCTGGAAATCGCAGGAGATAAGATTGATCGTTCCTACTATTATTCTTCCATTCACGAGGAGCTGGACAAAATGTCCAGAATGGTAGGAGAACTCCTTGATTTTTCCATGTTGGACAATCAGATGAGTTCCATGGAAATGAGCCGTGTAAATGTATCAGAAATGATAGAATATCTGCTTCTTCGATATGATGCTATGTTCCGCAAAAACGAGATCAAAGTGGAACAGGAAATCGAAAAGAACTGTTTCGCATACGGAAACCGCATGTATCTGGAAAGAGCAGTAAACAATTATCTGATGAATGCGTTTCAGCATACAGAGCAGGGAAAGCGGATCCGGATTACTCTGAAGAAAGAGAAAAAGCAGATACGCATGGAAGTCTACAACGATGGAGCGCAGATTAAAGAAGAGCAGATGGAGCATATCTGGGACAGCTTTTACACAACTTCCCAGAAGAAGAAACCAGTCACATCTGAGAATGAAGTACGTAACATTGGTCTTGGACTTTTTGTGGTCCGAAAGATCGTGGATAAACATAAAGGAAGCTGCGGAGCCCAAAATCTGGAGAACGGAGTGCTGTTCTGGCTTCAGATTCCTGAAATCAGGGAGTTGGGAAAATGAGAAAGTGGAATAAAAAAACAAAAATTGCAGTATTTATTATATTTTTAATTTTAGCTGTGCTGTTTGCCACTCTATGCTGGAAAAAGCGCCGTGGAATCTATAATACATATATGAAGCTTACTGGTCAGGAGATTCCTTATTCTGTCCAGGAAAAAAGAAGGAAAAAATATGGATATTATGACCAGGAATTGAATGCTTCCATGAATCTGGAAAATCCGGTTTACATAACTGAGAATGACGGTTCTGCAAATGAGATCGAAACAGATATTCCAAAAGAAGCCACACGTATAGCATCCTCTTATGAAATCGATCAGCAGCTGCAGACAGAGCTGGAGAATGGATACAGCTGGGAGGAGCCTATGGTGATCCAGAATCCTTATCAGGTTTCTCCATTGACAGCGGTGATTATTTTCGACACAAAAGAAGAGTGTGCGGTGCGTTTTACGGTCAAGGGAAAAACGGAAGCCGCAGATATCAGTGGAGAAGTGGAATCTGCTGTTTCACACAGAATCCCGGTGATCGGTCTTTACCCGGCAATGGAAAATACAGTTGTTCTGGAGCTTCTGGATAAATCAGGCAAGGTTACAGATTCCAAGGAAATCACTATTACAACGGATGAACTTCCGGATAAACTGGATGATGCTGTGAAACCGGTGAAAACAAGCGGTGAATCTGCATTTGAACTGACTATGGTATATGGACAGCGGACAACCTTCCCATTTGCTTATGACTGTATGGGAGATATCCGTTGGTACATGAGCGGAGAATTTACTTCTGGAATTTATATGCTGTCAAATAGCAGGATGATAGTTGCCTCCAATGAAGCTTTTATGCCATCCCAGGCCAAACCGCAGACAACCAATCTCTATGAGATGGATTATCTGGGACGCGCCTACACCATGTACTATGTGGCGGGTGGAAATCACCATGAAGTAATCGAAAAAGAGCCGGATGGAAATCTTCTGGTCCTGACCAGTTCCCTGGAAGGACACATTGAGGACAAAATCCAGGAAATTGACAGACAGACCGGAGAAGTTGTAAATGAATTGATAATGGAAGACATTTTTAGCGGGAAATATGAGGACCGGGTTGACTGGACCCATTTAAACACAGTGTCTTATCAGTCGGAGACAGATACCATTGTGATCAGTCCGCGAAATCTGGAATCTGTGGTCAAATTGAACTGGACGACAAAGGAAATCCAGTGGATACTCTGCGATCCGAGATTCTGGGAAGGCACAGAATATGAGAAATATGTGCTTCAGCCGGAAGGAGATTTTGTTTATCAGTTCCAGCAGCATACTGCCTACCAGATGGAAACAGATCTGGATGGAGATGACCAGACAATAGAAGTCAGTATGTTTGATAATCATTATGTAAAAGTACGAAAGTCCGATGTATTGCAATACTTTGATGGTGAAAAAGAATCTTATCTGTTGGTTTATGCTGTAAATGAAGCAGAAAAGACAGTAAAACAGATTAAAAAGATTCCTACTGTATGGTCTACCATCACTTCTTCTGCTATTTACGATGCTGACAGTAATCATATTTTTGGTATGTGCGGTCATGTGAAGGATTCTGAAGATAAAAGAAGAGGAATGACCTATGAGTTTGACTATGATACAGAAGAGCTGATCAATCAGTTCAGCATCAAAAGCTATTATTACCGCGCATCAGAGATGAAAATTGACTGGAATGATCTGGCAGCAGCCATGGAAATAAAAGACAACTATATTATGGGAGAATTATATCAGCCTGTAAAAGCGACCTGGTTCTTCTGGCAGAAGAAGCCGGAACAGGTACTGGAAGACGGCGAGATTACATTACATCTTACCGGACAGGTGCTTTATGCAGGAGCTTATGATCACCAGATTTCCCAGATCATTTTTCATGGAAAGAAAAATACTTATGTTTATGATACTACAGACATCCGTCTTCATACGAAATCTTACCTGAAGTTCTATGAGAACATTCCGGTACCGCTGCAGGGAATGGAAGCGGATGATTATGAGATTTATGTTGTATATCAGAACGAATTTTATGATTTGGAACAAAATATAAAAATTAAGTGATGTAATGCTGCTGTTCACTGGTAACATTTTGCGAAGCGTGTTGCTGTAAATGGTTGAAACAGTAAAGCTTTAAATTTTTAAATTTTTACAGGCAATATTAAGAAAGTGTTTCTACTTTATTGCGGAACTATGTTATAATAGTTGATAACACGACCAGAGCGTGTTTGAAAAATGATTCCAGCACATTTTGCAGAATATTTATTTCAAACATGCTCCAGGGAAATAAAGTTATACCAGAAAAATAAAGGGAGTAAAAAAATGAAGAAAAAAGTTTTATTACAGGTAATGGGGGCCGTTCTGGTGGCTGGTTTAATGGCTGGTTGTGGTGGCACAAATGATACAAAGAAAGAAGAGAATACCAAGACAGAAGCTGCCGCAGACAAGGCTGATGCTAAGGAAGAGACTGACAGCACAGAAGCAGAAGATACAAGTGAAGATTCTGCAAGTACTGATTCCGCTGAAGAAGACAGCGCAGAGGCAGATGATACGGCTGCAGAAGCAGAGAGTACAGGTGAGGATTCTGCAAGTAGTGATTCAACAGAAGCAGACAGTGCAGAGGTGGCCGACAGCAAGGAGACAGAAGCAGCAGGCAGTTCTGCTGGTACAGCAGCCAAGACTGCAAATAGCGATGCATACGGCGAGGTTGTTTCCGCAGCAGGATGGAATATTACAGTAGAAGATGTGGAGATCAATTCCTCTCTTGAGAATGTAAGTGTAGAACTTGGCTATACAGGTGTGGAGACAAGCGACTACAAGAAGGAAGCTGACGCAGGTAAGACCTTCTGTATGATTAAGCTGAAGATCGAGAAAGACGGCAGCAAGGAGACTTTGGACTGGGCGAATCTGAAGCTGACTGACAGTGAAGGAAATGAATACAGCAGAATGGATGATGAGTTCATTACAGAGCTTGGTATGACACGTATGGCAGGAACCACTTTGAATTTCGGTTCCAACGAGGGCTGGATCGCATTTGAGATTGACGAGAATGCAGAAGGTCTGGAGCTTAGCTATCCATTTGAGGCAGAGGAATATCACTGCGCATTATAAGGATGATAGAAAATGCAGACAATCCGTCAGCTACCATGACGGTGGTATGAAAATGCGGATTTTGTATTAGATCGTGTTTGAGAAATCATAAAATTGCACAGGAGGCTGGCATGAAGAATAAAAGATATCGGGAACTGGCTGCAATACTTGTAATGATGACAATGACAGCGGGTTCTATTACTACAGTTGCAGCAGAAACAGAAACTGCAGCAGAGGAAGAAACTGCAGCAGAGACAGAACCTGCGGCAGAAGCCACAGCAGAGACTGAAACTGCAGATGAGACGGAAACAGAAACTGCAGGGGATGCAGATTCCGAGGCAGCAGAAACAGCAGATACCAAGTCTCAGGCGGCAGCCCTGGAAGTAACTGACCGGTTTGCACAGCAGACTGCTGTTGATGAAGCACTTCTTCAGGAGGCATCAAACGGCTACAGTCTTGATGAGGCACTAATTGTAGTCAATCCATATGGAATGTCCCCTTTAAGTGCAGTTGCCGTTTTTTCCACAGAGGAAGCCTGCGGCGGAACTGTTACTGTGAAAGGGAAATCCGCAGAGAACGATGTGACGGGGACTTTTGAGGAGGCAACGGAGCATATCGTCCCGATTTATGGTCTTTACAACAATGATACCACAGAGGTTGAAATCACTCTGGATGATGGGACTTCTGCTACCTTTGAAGTAACCACAGAAGATATAGGTGTTGATTACGGTACAATCCAGACAGAGATGAAAAGCGAGGCAAGTTACGATTATTCGAACCTGACTTTTGTCTGCTCCACTATGGGAACCCTGTATGGAGTAGATGCGGACGGAGATATCAGATTCTTTACCAATATTGGCGGAACTCTCGGAGTTCACCAGCTGGAGAACGGGCATCTTCTCATGCCTGCATCCTATGTGCTGAAGAGCAGCTACTATAAAGAAGGAATGATCGAAGTCGACCTTCTGGGAAAAATTTACCGCGAATACATGATTCCTGGTGGCCAGCATCACGATTTCGTGGAGCTTCCGGATGGCAATCTCCTGGTGGCTTCTGACAGCCCGGACTTAAGCACAGTTGAGGACTACGTGGTAGAAATTGACCGCGAGACCGGTGCTGTTGTATGGGAGCTTGACATGAAAGATCTCATCAGCCAGGAAGATGGACAGTCTGCTTCTATGGATTCAGACGGAAGTGAGGAAGCTGACTGGTTCCATAATAATGGTCTTGCCTATGATGCAGAGAATGATCTGGTTCTTCTTTCTGCAAGACACAAAGATGCCATTGTAGCAGTAAATAAAGAGGACAAATCCCTGGCATGGATCCTTGGAGATCCTACAGGCTGGGATGGTGTGGATCCGTCTTACTTCTTTACTCCGGAAGGAGAAGATTTCGAATGGTTCTATGCACAGCATAATGTTTCCATTCTGGATAATGGAGATATTGCTCTTTTTGACAATGGTACTGCCAAGGTAAAACGTGTGGATGGCGATAACCGTGTAAGTGGTGATAACGTATATTCCCGTGCGGTTGTTTATCAGATTGATACAGAGAACATGACCGTTTCCCAGGTAACTGAGTATGGTAAAGAGCGAGGCGCCGACTGGTATTCGGACTGGATTTCAGGTGTGGCTTCCCTGGATGGAACACAGGATCATCTGTGGATCACAGCTGGCTCCCACCTGCATAGCGATGAAGAAAACCGCAGTGATTATTACCCGAAAGATATGTTTGTACAGGGACTGACCAAGACCACACATATTGATCAGGTAGATAATGGAGAGCTGAGCTTTGAGCTGACGATCTCCGGTGACACTTATAATGCGCTGACATATCGTTCTTTCCGCATGCCCCTTTATACAGAAGGAAAATATGATCCATCCGCAGTTCCGGAGGTGCTTGGTTCTCTTGGAGAGACAAGTTATGAGGAAAGCAGCATTGATGTGAGCACCGCAGAGGCTTTGCCAGATGGCTGGAATTTCCTGCTGGATGGAAGCAAGATTAGTGTGAACGGCAGCTTCCTGACCCAGACCGCAGCAGCAGATCTGCAGGCTGGAAAGATGATCCTGATAAGCGGTGAGTCCCAGAGAGCTTATCAGCTGACACAGACTCCTTCTGAAGGAGATGACGGAACAAATGTTACAGTTAAGGGCTGGACGGCAGTTGACGGGCTGGAAGGTCAGGAATGGAATATTTACCTGGAACTGGACGGTGTTCTTTATAATACGGGATATATGTACAGTCAGGCATAAGTATATAATTTGTCAAAATGGGTTCAAGAGCCTTGAACCCATTTTGACGTTACAGGCTTTGCAGTCTGTACGGACGTAACGACAAAATTTGAGGAGCTTACAGTATGAAAAAATGGAGCAAAAAGAAAAAAATCACCATTCTGCTTCTGTTTCTGGTGCTGCTTGTATTGTTTGCAGGCCTTTGCTGGAAAAAGCGGCGGGGAATTTATAATACTTACATGAAACTTACCAATCAGGAAATTCCCTATTCTGTAAAAGAAAAACGGAAGAAAAAATATGGTTATTACGGTCAGAAGCTGAAGGTTACCATGGATGTGGACAACACGATTTCCATTCAGGAAAACGATGATTCCGCGAATGATATCCAGACCGAAATCCCTCAGACGAAAACATTGGTGGCAACTTCCTATGAGATTGACCAACAGCTGCAGGCAGAGCAGGAAAATGGATATACATGGGATGATCCCATGGTTATTCTCAACCCATATCAGATTTCCCCATTAACTGCAGTAGTACTTTTTGACACAGAAGAAGAGTACGGAGTGCGCTTTACTGTGAAAGGAAAAACTGCAGCAGCAGACATCAGCGGAGAGATAGATGCGGCCAGTTCACACAGAGTGCCCATTATCGGTCTTTATCCGGGAGAGGATAATACAGTAGTACTGGAACTTCTGGATGATTCCGGCAGAGTGAAGGATTCCCAGGAGATCACTATTACAACAGAAGCTTTGCCAGAGTCTCTTACGGATGTGATCGAACCTGTGGAGACCAGTGGAGAATCTGCATATGATCTGACCATGGTTTACGGACAGAGCACTCATCTTCCTTTTGCATATGACTGCATGGGAGATATTCGCTGGTATATGAACAAAGAAACAGGAAATTATGGTCTTTACATGCTTTCCAACTGCAGAATGATCTGGCAGGATACTGCCGGATATGTTCCGAACCTGGAGAAGCCCCAGTCTACCAATCTTTATGAGATGGATTATCTGGGAAGAGCTTACAACATGTATTATCTTTCCGGGGGAAGTCATCATGAGGTAATTGAGAAGGAGCCAGGCGGAAATCTTCTGGTGCTTACAAGCTCCATGCAGAGCCATTGTGAAGATAAAGTTGAGGAAATCGACCGGCAGACAGGTGCGGTGGTAAATGAGCTGAAACTTCAGGATATTATTAAATGTAAATACGAGAATCTGGTTGACTGGGCTCATATTAATACGGTTTCCTATCAGCCGGAGACAGATACTATTCTGCTCAGCGTCCGCAATCTGGAATCTGTGATCAAGGTAAACTGGACAACCAAGGAAATCCAGTGGATTCTTTGCGATCCAAGATTCTGGGAAGGTACAGATTATGAAAAATATGTGCTGAAAGCAGATGGTGATTTCATTTATCAGTTCCAGCAGCATACAGCATATCAGATCGATACCGATCTGGACAGTGATGACCAGACTGTGGAAATCACCATGTTTGACAATCATTTCCTGTGGAGAAGGAAGAAAGATATCGACTATTATGACAAGACTGAGGAATCCTACCTGCTGGTATATTCTGTAAATGAGGCAGAAGGTACTGTGAAGCAGATTAAGAAGATTCCTACAGTATGGTCCAAGATCACATCCGCAGCCATTTATGATGCTGACAGCAATCATTTCTTTGGAATGTGCGGACATGTGGCAAATGCAGAAAACGGCTGGAAGGGAATGACCTACGAGTTTGACTATGATACAGAGAAGGTTCTGAATCAGTACTGTCTTAAGAAAACCTTTTACCGTGCAGAGGAAATGCGGATTGATTACAACGATCTTGCAAGTCCTATGGAGCTGGATGAAAATTATATCAAAGGAGAATTATGGCAGCCGGTGAAGACCTGGAAATGGCTGTGGAACAAGAAGCCGGACCAGGTGCTTCCGGCAGATACCCTGACATATAACATCACAGGAAAAGTGCTCTATATAGGCACTTATGATCATCAGATCTCCCAGATCATTTTCAAAGGGGAGAAGAACACTTATGTTTATGATACAACAGAGGTTCGTTTGCATATGGACACCTATCTGGATTTCTATGAAAACATTCCGGTGCCGCTTCAGGGAATGAATGCAGATAATTATGAAATCTATGTTATGTATCAGGACGGATTTTATGATACACAGCAGACCTTTGCAATCAATTAAAAAGGTGATATTGAAAAGCCAGTGAATAGTAAGAGTATTAAGCCCTGATTCAGCTGCCGCAGCTGAATCAGGGAAAATATACCGCAAAGCAGGGAGCGCAGATTGTGGGAATGATTTTTCAAACACGCTCTGGACGCGGAATAAAAAAATGCTGCAAAATCATTTTTGCAATGATTTTGCAGCATTTTCTATGACTGGGAAAAACTTTTGCGGTATGCCGCCGGGCTGTAGCTCAGAGTTTTTTTGAAAACAGAGCAGAAGTAATTGCTGGAAGAAAAGCCCAGCTGGTAAGCAATGTCTGTAATGGAATCATCTGTGGTCTTCAGAAGCATCTGTGCCCGGTCCATTTTCTGGAGGGTAATGTATTCAGCAGGGGTAATTCCCAGTTCCTCTTTAAATTTGGCTTTAAAACGGGAAAGAGAATAGTTGGATGCCTGGGCAAGCTCCTGAAGTGAAATGGGGCTTTCAATATTCTGCTCAATGTATTTCAGCGCATGTCCGATGTCACTGTTCAGCTGTTCAGTGATCTCTTCCTGGGCTGGAACTGCAGTCAGGTAGTTCAGGCTGGCAAGTACACAGGTCAGATACTGGACACCGGCAATGGAGTCGGCTTCTGTTCCGTAAGAAATCAGGTTAAAGGCAGTGCGCAGCATGGAAATCTGGGAACTGCCTACATGATACAGGTGCTGATCCATATTCAAAAGCCGATGGCACAAAATATTGCTGTAATGCTGGTTCAGCCCAAGGAAATTATCGTGCTCCTTCAGATCCAGCTGCATTGCAAAAAATTCGCAGCGGTTCTGGGCAATACGTCCTGTAGTGTGAAGCTCATAAGGTCTGGTGATAAAAAGGTTATTTCCGGTAGCACAGTAACTGGTGCGGACACCGCCTTTCATAACGTAAGTCTTGCGCTGGCCTTTCACCATAAAATGAAGCTCAATGATATCAGAGTGATAATGCAGAGGAACCGGAACGCCAGGTGCCATAGGTGTAAAATGAGAAAGATTTCTAAGCCCCGGGATCTTATGTTTATCTGCTGTCAATATTTTTTTATGTTCGTTCCATGTGTAATCGTCAAATATTTCCTGTTCCATTCAAGCCGCCTCTTCTTATGTCAGTGAATTATTGTGTTGCAGTCTACCTTGTTTACAGCACTATGTTGTGCTATTTTGTATTCTTTTTCGTACAAAGTTATAAAATAGTACTAAATATTTTGCTGAAAGCAATTTTAAATTATTTATATTATACTATAGTCACAGTTGAAAAGCAATTGCGCGGTTGCAGTGGATAGTAAACGTTACGGTTCATTCCGTTCACAAAAACATATCGCGGAACGTTACCGGTGAACAGCAACAAGTAAACATCAAGAGGGAGAAGAGCATGAAAAAAACAATTGCAGGCGGCGTATGGCCGGTTATGATCACACCTTTTACCGAGGACAAAAAGATTGATTATGATGCAGTTCTCAGAATCATTGAGTGGTATGATAAGAACGGGGTTGACGGAATTTTTGCGGTATGCCAGTCAAGCGAAATGTTTGAGCTGAGCCCACAGGAGAGAGTGGAGCTTGCAAAATTTATTATTAACAATGCACCAAAGCATATGGGAGTTATCGCTTCCGGACATTGCGCTGAGAAGGTAGAGGATCAGATCCGCGAAGCTCAGACTGTAATTGATGCCGGTGTAGATGCATATGTTTTCATTTCCAATCAGTTTGCAAAAGAGAACGAGAGCGAAGATGTAGCTAAGAAAAATATTGAATATCTTCTGGATCACATTGATGGAGATATGTTCGGTGTTTATGAGTGCCCGGCCCCATACAAGAGACTTCTTTCACCAGAGCTTCTGAAATGGTGTGCAGAGACTGAGAAATTTGCATTCCTGAAAGACACCTGCTGTGATCTTGATCAGCTGGAAGCAAAATGCAAAGCAGTTGAGGGCACCGGATTAAAGATTTTTAATGCAAATGCAGCAACACTTCTTCGCAGCATGGAAATGGGATGTGCAGGATACTCAGGAGTTATGGCAAACTTCCATCCGGATCTTTATGTATGGCTTTGCAAGAACTATAAAGAGCAGCCGGAGAAAGCACAGGAGCTTATGAACTTCCTTGGTGCTGCTTCCATGGTTGAGTGCCAGGTATATCCGGTAAACAGCAAATACCATATGAATCTGGTAGGTGTGCCGATGACACTTCAGTCAAGAAGACAGGATTATAAGCTTCTTACAGGAAGCAAGAAATTAGAAATTGAAGAGTTCTGTGCGATCACAGAGACCTTCCGCAAGAGCTTTTTTGGAAAGTAATCAGAGATAACTGCCGGAACGGTGGGGACCGTGAGGCAGATGCGAAAGGTATTGAAAGGGCCGGGGATAAAGGTTACTTCTTGTCAGAAGGGCAGGAAGGCCGGCTGAAAGGTATTTCTTAAGATTTGTAATTGGGGTTACAAATATACGTGAAAAAAGGGAAACAAAAACACATAGTGTGTAAAAATCAGGAGGATGAGAGAATGAAAAAAAGATTAATGGCAGCAGTATTATCAACAGCTATGGCAGCAACAATGCTGTTAACAGGAAGCATCAGTGTACAGGCAGCAGATGCTGCAGCAGCAAATGACCCGGCAGTAGAGCTGATCTTTACATCAGTATCTGTAAGCGGTGACTCCCATACAGAGGCTATGTATGAGTTTGCAGATAAAGTAGAGGAATTATCCGGTGGTTCCGTAACATGTAAATGCTACGACAACGGTTCTCTGTTCTCTTCTGAGAACGAGTTCGATGCTCTTCTTAACGGAGATGCAGATCTGGCATATATTTCCTTCCCGACAATTGCAACACAGATTCCGTCCTACAGCATGTTTGCTTCCGGATATCTGTTCAGCTCTTATGAGCATATGACAAGCGTTCTCAACGGTGACATCGGACTTAACAAGATCCGTCCACAGATTGAAGAGACACTGAACATCAAACCTCTTTCCAGCTTCTATCTTGGAAGCCGTGTAATCAACACAAGAGAGAAAGAGATCAACAGCTACGATGACATGAACGGATTACTTCTCCGTATGCCGAACTCCGAAGCATGGCTGTTCCTTGGTGAGGCACTTGGTGCAAACCCGACACCACTTTCCTTCAGTGAGCTGTATACTGCACTTCAGACTGGCGCTGTAGATGCACAGGATAACCCGCTTCCAAGTATCGAGAGTGCAAAATTCTATGAAGTAACAAAATACATCGCAATCACAAACCACGTTGTTGACTCCATCATGCCATGTATCAACGGTGACACATGGAACAGCATGACAGAGGCTCAGCAGGAAGCTGTTACTGAGGCTATGGAATATGCAAGAGACGTAAACGATACAGCAAGACTTGACAGAGAAGCTGAGCTGATCAAATTCTTTGAGGAGCAGGGACTTACTGTTACATATCCTGACATCAACGAGTTTAAAGAAAAAGTTCAGGCTAAGTACATGGAAAACGAAGATATGATCAAAGACTGGGATATGGATCTTTACAACGAAATCCAGGCTATGGCTGATACAACAACCGCAGAAGAGTAAACTGAATTGTCGTGACAACAGGCAAGACATAGTGATTAACTATGAATTGACAGCAAAACTTGAGACATCTGTCTGACTTATAACAAAGAAAAGTCCCAGGCTGTGTGTACGGCCTGGGCTTTTTATTAAAGAACAGATTTTTGGCCTGTCTGCACAGGTGATACATTTTGCAGTAGTGTCTGTAAAATGGAACAAACCAATGGCAGAAAAGTGAATCTGAGAGGAGAGGAAACTGTGGATAATTTCAAAAAGATCGGGAAAAAGATCGTCGATTTCCTTGGCGTTTTTATCCCAAACATTACGTTTTTGGTAATTTTCCTTACCTTTATGGTAACGATCGTATCCAGATATTTTTTCAAAACTCCTGTAACATGGAGTTATGAGGTATCTGTTCTGGGTTACATGTGGACCATGTTCTTCGGCGTTGGTAAGGCAATGGAGGCTGATGAACACGTAGTATTTGGTCTGGTTTACGATGCTGTAAAACCTCGTACCCAGTTTATTTTTAAAGTAGTTTACAATACATTTCTTTTAATCCTGCTGGTAATCTGTTTTGTACCGTGTTTCCAGTCCATGGTTGGAAAGAAAATGGTGACAGGAGTTCTGAAGCTTCCATATACAGTTGTTTTTGCACCATTTATGTATATGCTGGCTGAGATCATTGTCAGAACCTGTATCAATATCAGAAATGCATTTAAAGAATACAAGGAAGGAGGAAAAGAATCATGAGTATGCCGATTATTATGTTGTTTGTGGTTATGGCTATCTGCTTCATAATCCGTATGCCTGTTTCTTTCTCCATGCTTGCAGCTTCTATTACATATTTTCTGCTTGCAGCTCCGGACAAACTGGGCCAGGTATTTACCGTTATCACTGGTAACATGTTTGCAAACTATACCATGCTTGCAGCGCCGCTGTTTATTTTCATGGCAAACGTGCTGAATGAAGGTGAGGTAACAGACAAGCTGTTCTCTTTCTGTAATGGTCTTCTTGGAAGATTAAAAGGTGGTACAGCACAGGTTAACGTATTTATTTCCCTTATTTTCTCCGGCATGACCGGTTCTGCTATCGCAGATGCTTCCGGCATTGGTCTGATGGAGATCGACCAGATGAAAAAAGAGGGTTACGATGCAGAGTTCAGCTGTGCTATCACAGCCGCTTCCGCAACTGTAGGACCGATTTTCCCACCAAGTATTCCGATGGTTATTTACGCTATGTTATCTGGCGCTTCCATTGGTAAGCTGTTCATGGGCGGTATGGTTCCTGGCGTTTTACTTGCCATTCTTCTTATGATCTATGTTGCGTTTATTTCTCATAAGAGAAATTATCCGGCTGGTGTGGTCATGAGTAAGAGAGAGTTCCTGAAGGCTACCGTGCAGGCTCTTCCGGCGCTGTTTACAGTTGTAATCCTTCTTGGCGGAATTTATTCCGGTATCTGTACTCCTACAGAGGCTGGTGCTGTTGCTTCTGCATACGCACTGATCATCTCAGCACTGATTTACAAAACACTGGGATGGAAAAAGCTTTGGGGTATCATCAAGAAATCCGCTGCAAACACAGCTACACTGGCTCTCCTTTGCGGAACTTCCATGCTGTTCTCTTACATCATCTCTCTGGAGCAGGTTCCGAGAGTTGTTGCAAGCCTGGTTATGGGAATCACAGATAACAAATACATTTTCCTGTTTATCGTAAACATCGTATTCCTGCTTCTTGGCTGTGTACTTGATGTAAGTACTATCCAGCTGGTATTCGTACCAATGGTTCTTCCGTTGGTACAGGCTATGGGTATTGACCTTGTTCATTTCGGCGTTGTAATCTGCCTGAACATGATGATCGGTCTTTCCACACCGCCATTTGGTATGCTGTTGTTTATTGTTTCGGGACTTGGAAAAACGAAGATCAAGGGTGTCATACGGGAGATTTTGCCGATGGTACTTATTATGATCGGGCTGTTGTTCCTGGTTACTTATGTACCGGATATTATTATGTTTATACCTAACAACTTCATGTAAAATATGAACTTGGGTAGTTGGAAAAGGGACTGTTTTGCAGTCCCTTTTGTTGTATCGGGAGGCGCGGTTACCCGGACGCACTTTCGCAGCTGATATTCCACGCGGGGCGGTGCAACACTGCGGCGAGCTAACTGTTAACTACGACTAAATCGTTCAGGAGAGCCTTCACGATTAAGTCTTCGTAAGCAGTGGATCTCGCCTCCGTTAAGGGCGCACCTGGAAATGCCCCGCTTAGGAATATCAGCTGCGAAAACGCTGGGTATTGGAAACGAATGGATACAATAAAAGCGACGGTGCTGGTGATGATGGGATGGGAAATTTGGAATAGTGATGTAATGTGGGACTATAAGAGGAGGACATGAGGATGGGCACATTGGATAAGGTAAAGGGATTGGTTGAGAATCCGCCGAAGGAGTATAGGAGTGCTCCTTTCTGGGGGTGGAATGACAGGCTTCAGAAGGAGAATCTGGGAGAGCAGATAGAGGGATTTAAGAAGGCGGGGATGGGGGGATTTTTTATTCATTCTCGTGAAGGGCTGGAGACGGAGTATCTTTCCACAGAGTGGATGGAGGATGTGAAGTTTTGTGTGGATAAAGCCCGGGAAAATGATCTGGAGCTGTGGATATATGATGAGGATAAATGGCCGTCGGGGGCTGCAGGAGGTAAGGTCAGCAGGGTAAATCCAGCGGAGTTTACAGCCAGGGCACTGACGATGGAGTGCGGGAAAGCCGGGGAGCTGGCGGTACCGGCAAAGTTAAGTAACGAGGAAGAAAGGACAGTTACTGGGGACTCGGATTCGATAATGTGTGGCGGAAATCGAAGCACAGACGAAAATTTCATGTCTGGCAGGAACGGCAGTGAAGATTTAGCAGTGGAAGAAACTATGGAGACAGAGTTTCTTCAGGGTGTTTATGTGATTCAGACGGCGGCGGACGGCAGATTTATTAAGAGGATGAAAGAATATCTGACTTATGAGGAAGCTGCTGGAGCTTGCGGTGTTGATGAAGAGATTCTGCTTCTGCGCCAGGAGATTTCTGGTAAGAGTGAGTGGTACAACGGCTTGATGCCGCCAGATAATCTGAATCCAGAGAGCGTGAAGACATTTTTGAAGTTGACCCATGAGCATTATGAGGAAGTGTTTGGCGGAAGTTTTCCAAAAGAGGTGAAAGGATTTTTCACAGATGAACCAAACTGCTGTGATTTCTTCAGTGTTTTCCATGAAGGCAGACCGTGGATTCCGTGGAGTATTGGATTTACGGAGTATTTCGTTGAGAAGAGGGGGTATGATCCGCAGGAGAAGCTGCCTTACCTGTTTTTCGATGGGGAAGGGGCGGAGAAGATCCGTCATGATTATTGGAAGACGGTGGCACAGCGTTTCGAAGAAAGTTATATGAAACAGGTTTATGAGTGGTGTGATAAACGGGGACTTCGTACTACGGGACATATTTTATATGAGAACGACCTGGGCTATCAGACTCGTGTGTGCGGTGCGGCGATGCCTCAGCTTCGTTATCTGCATAATCCTGGAATTGATCTTCTTGGCGCACAGACGGATGAGTATCTGACTGTGAAACAGTGTGCAAGCGTGGCACATCAGTATGAACGTTCCATGACCATCAGTGAGGCTTACGGCTGCACTGGCTGGGAGCTGGATTTTTCTACTCAGAAATGGCTGGGAGACTGGCAGTTCGCGCTTGGAATTACGAGACGTTGTCAGCATCTTGCCCTGTATTCCATTACTGGCTGCAGGAAGAGGGACTATCCGCCGGTTTTCAACTATCAAAATACCTGGTGGGATGACAATGATAAGATGGAGAATTATTTTGGTCGTCTGGCGCTGTGTCTTTCTCAGGGTGAGCCGGTGCGGAAGGTGCTGATGATCCATCCGATTTCCAGCATCTGGACCGAGTGCCGCAGTGACCGGGCGGAGGATTTCAATCATCTGGAAATGAATATGGGATGGCTGGATGAGCATATTACTTCTTTAAATCGAAAAGGTGAGTATTATAACCGGATCGCAAAAGCGCTGACTGCAGGGCATGTGGATTTTGATTTTGGAGATGAGATCCTGTTGGAGCAGGACGGCAAGGTTGAGGATGGAATGTTTGTGGCAGGAAAGTGCAGCTATCAAGTGGTTGTGGTTCCGGGAGTGAGCAATCTGTTTGCAAACACGGTGAAGCTGTTGAAGGAATTTCTTGCAGCTGGTGGAATGGTGATCTGGCTGAAGCCGTATCCGGTGATGATTGAAGGAGAACGGATTGGTAGTAAGCAGATCTGCGTTGCTAAGAGATGGGATAAAAAAATAGACAGTGAAGATGTAAATGAAGAGAAATCTGACCGCAGGAAAGTGTGTGGAAAATATGGTGATATCCGGGATGTTTTAGATGAGGAAGCATTTGTTCATACGGTTGAGCATGAATGGGAGCTGACGGAAGCTGTGGCGAAATGCACCGGAAAAGATTTTACTGTGCGAAATGCCAGCGGCGCAGAGGATGGTGAGATTCTTTCCATGCTGAGAAAGACAGAAGATGGACATATTCTTTTCCTGACAAATCACGATCGGAACAATGCACATCAGGTTTACATAAAACTTGACTGCGGGAACGCTGTGGAAGAGCTTGACCCGCTGACCGGAGAAGTTTGTGAGGTGGAAACTGTTGCGGATGGAGAGGGCGTTTGCTTTACCAGGACATTCGAGACGGGGATGAGCCGAATTTATTTTGTGAAGAAAATAATAGGGGCTGGACAGATTATTAAAGAGATAAATAGTGTTGAAGACAAATGTGGAATTGAGGAAGATACTACCGTTGTGGACTTGGCCGCTGTTTCTGATGGCGTAAATGCGGTGCATGAAATGACAGTGAGCAAAGCTGCCACATTCCCATACAGACATCCGCATTACACAGATCCCGTATTAGCTACATTCGGTCCGGACGCGAAATTAAGAAGAACTATGGAGAATGTGCTGACGATAGATAAATGTACTTATGAGCTGGGGGTTGCTTCAGCAAATAAAATTTGTGACGGAAATGCTATGGTGGAAGATAAAGATCTTGACGCAATTGTAGAGCAGGTATCAGAATTCAGACATGGCAGCGGACTGTCAGAAGCAGGAAGCGTCTGTGAGTCCGCAGAGATGGAAATCTGGCAGGCGCAGAAGGAAATTCGTGAGAAATTGCGCATGCAGCAGGTTTACTATAACGGTGCACCTCAGCGATATACCTGGGTGGATCAGAAACATCCGGCAGATGGAACACCATTTACCATGCATTTCCGGTTTAATGTTGCAGAAGACATTTCCAGTGAATGCAGTTTTGTAATTGAGAAGCCTTATGGTCTGGAAGTTTACTTCGATGGCGTGAAATGTGCGCAGACCGGCAAATGGTTTATTGACAAAGACATGCGTTGCTTCGGACTTCCTGCTTTGAGTAAGGGGGTGCATCGGATTACTATAAAAGGTAGTTACGACCAAAAGCGGGAACTGGAAGATGTATTCGTAATTGGAAATTTCGCCGTAGATATGTCTGGCAATATTTCCAGGGAAAAAGAAATTCTGCATACTGGTGATTGGAGCATGCAAGGTTATGTAAACTATCCTGGCGGTATGATTTACCAGTACAAGGTGCCACAGTTGATTTCCGATAAGCAGGTTCTTCTTCATTTGGGTGAGTGGAGAGGTACCCTTCTGAAAGTCAGAGTAAATGGTAAGGAAGCTGGTTTTCATTTCGAAAAGAAGAACTGTGTCACAGATGTAACTGGTCTTTTCGAAAAAGAAGAGAATACTCTGGAAATTGAAGTTTCCGGAAGTCCAAGAAACATGTTCGGTCCATTCCACCAGTCCTACACCGGCTGCAGCCGGATCAGCTGGGCTGATTTCCGCACCGAGGGAATGTTCCATACGGATGGGAAGGTGCTGAAGCCTTATGGTATGATGGGGCAGAGTTATATTTGTGAGTATGAAGAACAGTAAAAAAATGAACAGGAGGATTTATCATGATTGCAGATTATGCAGACAAATTGAATTCCTACGAGGAGTTCAAAGACTATGCTGACATGGTGCAGCAGTTCATTAAAAGACAGAAAGAGGAGAATCTTCCAGAAGGCAGATACGATCTGGAAAATGGTATTTTTGCTTTGGTGCAGAAATATACCACCAAGCCACTGGAAGGTGCACAGATGGAATCCCATAAGAAATACTGTGACCTTCAGTATATTGTAGAAGGTACTGAAAAAATCTATTGGGCTTCTCTTCGCAAGCTTACTGTGGAGGATGACCGTACTCCGGAAGCTGACATTCTTTTCTATAAAAGCGGTCCAGAGCAGGGGTACACTCTTCTGGAGGCTGGCATGTTTGGTTTCTACGCTCCTGAAGACGGTCATATGCCCTGCATCGCCGTAACAGAAGCCCAGCCCGCAACGAAAATCGTGTTTAAGATTCCGGTGAAAGGCTGAAATACTGTGGATTCAGATTGACAAGCTCTTAATAAAGCGTATACTATAGCGTGTTAGAGTCTGTTTGAAAAATCATTCCCACAAATTGTGACGCACATCTTGCAGAAAGCCTTTTTCAAACACGCTCTAGTAAGACACATAGTAGGAGGAAAGAGCTATGAAAAATAACAATAGTATCAAAACCGTAGTTGCCATCGGTATCGGTGCAGCACTGTTCTTTGTGCTGGGACGCTTTGTGGCGATCCCTAGTCCGGTTCCGAATACAAACATCAGTCTTCAGTACGCAGTACTTGGACTTCTTGCAGCAATGTATGGCCCGGTTGCAGGCGGACTCATTGGTTTCATCGGGCATACACTGATCGACCTGTCCTGGGGTGGAAGCCCATGGTGGAGCTGGGTTATCACATCTGCATTTGTAGGTGTTGTGATCGGTCTGTTCGCCAAGAAGCTTCAGGTTCAGGAAGGCGATTTCGGAAAAGGCAAAGTTGCCGTTTTCACAGTTGCAAACGTGATCGCACATGTTGTAGGATGGGTAGTTGTTGCACCTGTACTTGACATTGTAATCTATGCTGAGCCGGCAAACAAAGTATTTGCACAGGGTGCATTCGCCGCTGTTTCAAACACCATCACAGGTGTTGTAGTCGGCGGTCTTCTGATCCTGGCTTATACAAAAACAATTGCAAAGAAAGGCTCCCTGGATCAGGAATAAGTTGAAAGGGAAATTTGTAAAAGACCTTGCTATGGGGAAACTTGTGGCAGGGTCTTTTTTGATGCATAATTTTATTGGATCCAAAAAGTAAATTTCGCAAGATTTATGCAAAATAAGATAAACTTTGGTAAGAAATTTTATTGTGGATTTAAGAAATTCGTGTTATCCTTTTGAGATGGTGTAAGGTGTACACTTATAGAGATGCAAATTGTTAAGTGGTTCTGAAGCAGTCACATTGTTTACAAATTGACGATGGATTCGCTTCAGGATATTTGATTTTGAGGTACTATATGACAGAGAAAAAATCTCCTATTATTTCTTTCAAAAACTTTTCTTTCCAGTACCGGGCACAGAAAAAGCCTACGCTGAAGGAAATTAATCTGGACATTTATCCTGGCGAGCGGGTGTTGATCGCAGGTCCTTCCGGCTGTGGAAAAAGTACTCTGGCAGGCTGCATCAATGGCCTGAATCCTTTTTCCAATCCAGGAGAATGCAGCGGGGAACTTATTGTGGATGGTGTGGATGCGCCGAAGAGCAGCATTTTTCAGCTCTCTGCACATGTGGGCACAGTGCTGCAGGATCCGGATGGTCAGTTTATCGGGCTGACGGTTGGCGAGGATATTGCCTTTGCATTGGAAAACAGCTGCATGCCGCAGGATGAAATGCATGAGATCACCCGTCACGCGGCAGAGCTGGTCGGAATTCAGGATCATCTGGATTACGCGCCCCACGAGCTTTCCGGAGGGCAGAAGCAGCGCGTCAGCCTGGCGGGGGTAATGGTGGATCAGGTGAAAATCCTGTTGTTCGACGAGCCATTGGCCAATCTGGATCCGGCTACAGGTAAGCAGACTATTGAGCTGATCGACGAGATTCAGGAAAAAACAGATACTACGGTGGTGATCATTGAGCACCGTCTGGAGGATGTTTTGTGGCGAGATGTGGACCGTATTGTTCTTATGGGCGATGGAAAAATTCTGGCAGATCTTCACCCGGATGAGCTTTTGTCCACCAGACTTCTGGAAGAAAACGGAATCCGAGAGCCTCTTTATCTTACTGCACTGCGTTATGCAGGTGTGGAACTTGCTCCTGCGAAGAAACCGGCACATGTTGATTCTGTTGTGATAGATAAGGCAGACCGGAAGAAAATGACAGACTGGTTCTGGTCCCGCTCGGCAGCAGAGGCTGAGAAAGAACATGAGCCGCTGCTTGAAGTTAGAAATCTTACCTTTGGTTATGAGAGAGGCAGGCAGACCTTACGTGATGTTTCTCTTACAATCCAAAAGGGTGAAATGGTCAGCATTGTAGGGAAAAACGGTGCCGGGAAATCTACTTTTTCCAAACTGGTCTGCGGCTTTGAGACACCAGATTCCGGTGAAATCCTTTTCCAGGGAAGGGATCTTCTGCAGGAAAATATCCGCCACAGAGCCAAACATATTGGCTATGTGATGCAGAATCCCAATCAGATGATTTCCAAGACTATGATTTTTGATGAGGTGGCATTGAGCCTTCGCAATATGGGAAAAAGCGAGGAAGAGATTCGGGAAAAAGTGGAGGAAACTTTGAAAGTCTGCGGACTTTTCCCATTTCGGAACTGGCCGGTATCGGCGCTTAGCTTCGGGCAGAAGAAGCGTGTGACCATTGCCAGTGTGCTGGTGCAGGATCCGGAACTGATCATTCTGGATGAGCCGACTGCGGGACAGGATTTTCGCCATTATACAGAGATTATGGAGTTCCTTCGTGGGCTGAATGAAAAAGGGGTAACAGTTGTGATGATTACCCATGATATGCATTTGATGCTGGAATATACGCCCCGGGCACTGGTTTTTGCAGATGGCAGGCTGATCGCGGATAGAAGCGCGGCAGCAGTTCTTTGTGATCCACAGCTGATCCGTCAGGCGGCACTGAAGGAGACAAGCCTTTTTACCCTGGCGAACCAGCTGGGAATCAGTCCGGCGGAAGAGTTTGTGCAGCGTTTTATTGAGGAGGACAGGGAGGTGCGAAGCCATGGCCGCTAAGACAGTGTTGAATTATCTGCCAAGGGAAAGTGTGATACACAAGCTGACAGGTACCACCAAACTGGCGTTTTTCCTGCTTTTTACTTTTGCAAGTATGATTACTTATAATACGTGGGTACTGCTTGGGCTGTTTGCGGTGAGCCTGGCGGCGTTTAAACTGAGTAAGATTAAGTTCCGCGAAGTGCGGTTTATGATGATTTTTATGCTGGTATTTCTGGTGTTGAATAATCTGTTTATTTTCCTGTTTGATCCTAACCAGGGAACGACGCTGTATGGCACCAGACATGTGCTTTGCCACCTGTTCTGGCGGTATGATCTGACTGCAGAGCAGCTGTTTTATATGGTGAATATTTCTCTGAAATATTTTGTTGCGCTGCCGGTTGCGATCTTGTTTATTTCTGCAACGAACCCAAGTGAGTTTGCTGCTAGCCTGAACAGTATTGGAATTTCCTATAAAGTGGGTTATTCTGTGGCGATTGCGCTTCGATACATTCCAGACATTCAGCGTGACTACCACAGCATCAGCCAGGCTCAGCAGGCAAGGGGCGTAGAACTTGGAAAAAACGAGCACTTTTTTGCCCGGTTGAAGAATTCGGTGAATATTCTTCTACCGCTGATCCTCACCAGCCTGAATCGGATTGATACTATTTCTAATGCAATGGAGTTGCGTGGGTTCGGAAAGGATAAGAAGAGAACGTGGTATATGAAGAGACCTTTTGAGAAAAGGGACTTCGTGGCAATTGGAGTTGGCGTGGTACTGCTGGTAGTCAGCATGACGGTGACGATACGGTGGGGGAGATTTTATAATCCGTTTGTGTGAGGGAATTGAATAATATGAAAGATATGAGATGGCTGTGCGAGGGGGCTCGCATGGCTATTTCTTTTAAAGTAAATTAAGGAGTGTACATATTATATTTGGTTATTTGTGGGGGGAGACAGATATAAAAAGAAGCATGGCTGTCAAGAAGGAGATTGGATGCAATCTTTAAACGCACTATTAGTAAAACATTGGAAAAGGCATTTTATGGTCAATCATATGAAGTGAAAATTTTATGGTCCCTTCTTGTATTCTGAATTTGTGCGTGTTACTATGAACTTGTAGATATCTTTTGATCTGTGAAGCGTTTCCTGCGTAAGGAGGAAAAATGAGCAGAAAGCCACAGAACAAAAGAAAAAGAGACACTGCTTACCATCCGGAGCTGCATACAAGAGATGTGAACAGCCGTGAGATTTTCAAAAACGATACACTTGCCAGCCAGTTTTTGAGAAATTATACGAATATTCCATTGTTTGCGAATGTTCAGCCTGAAGATATCAAGGATGTATCCAGCAAATCAACTCTATTTACAGCAATGCGCCGGAAGCGATAAAAGAAATTTACAAGAAGATTTTATGGACTTTACTAATAAAGATGAATGTGCCCGTGGACGAGGCAAGAGAGATGATGGGCGAGATTGGAGGTCGTGGAATGGGTTATCTGTTTGAAAAAAGAGCAAATGTAACCGAAAACTAAATTTAAGTAAGGGAAACAAATCACGATGAAAGGTATTAATACGTAAAATGTTATAAACTTAAGTGAAATTTATAAAAACAAACCTCCGGTTCTCAGGGACACTCTGAGAGCCGGAGATTTTATCTTCAATTCACAAAGGAGAAAACCATCATGAATTTATCCAATATTTTCGAATCCACCGATTTCGTCCACGCCAGTGGCACGAAGGAGGAACTGCAGGTTGCTGAATTTCTGAAAGCGCAGTGCGAGGCGCTGGGAGTGCCAGCGAGGCTGGAGGCTTTTCGGGTTGCTATGGGAGAGATTGAATCTGCGCATTTGTTTGCAGATGGGAAGGAAATCACCTGTAAGGCGTTTAACTGCTGTGGCAGCGGCAGCGTAGAGGGAGAGCTTTATTATATGCCGGGAACGGATCCTGTTTCCATAGCAGGTGCAAAAGATAAAATTGTACTGATGGACACTCAGGGAGTTGGATTTTTTGTTTACCAGGATCTGATAAAAGCAGGAGCAAAGGGAATTATTTTCCAGTACGGAAATATGTATTATCCAAATACAGATATTGACCAGCGCGATCTGCGCGAAGCCGTTGTAGGGGAAGAACGGAAAGTTCTTTGCGCCATGATCCATTCCAGCCAGGCAGTAGAACTGGTGAAAAATAAGGTGAAGAACATTCGTCTGGAGGTTTCCCAGAAAGAGTACGACGGAGAGTCCCACAATGTAATTGCAGAGCTTCCTGGCAGACGGGACGAGTTTATTGTGCTTAGTGCCCATTACGATTCCACTTCTTTATCCCACGGCGCTTATGACAACATGAGTGGCTGCGCAGGTTTGCTTGGAATTATGGAACAGCTGAAGGGAAAAGAACTGAACTATAGTCTTCGTTTCGTATTCTGCGGAAGTGAGGAGAGAGGGCTTCTGGGCTCTAAAGCATATGTGAAGGAGCATAAAGAGGAACTGGACAAAATAGTGCTGAACATTAATCTGGATATGATTGGAACTTATATGGGTAAATTTATCTCCTGTGTTTCCGCAGAGGACAAGCTGGCACATTATATATCTTATATGGCAGCAGAAATCGGTTTTCCAATTGAGGCAAAGACCGGAGTGTATTCCAGTGATTCTACACCTTTTGCAGACAGCGGAATTCCAGCACTCTCTTTTGCCAGAATTGCCAGCTCCAATGTGGCACCAATTCATTGCCGCTATGATGTGAAGGAGGTTATGTCCATGGAGCAGCTACAGGGGGATATTGATTTTCTGGTGAAGTTTACAGAACGTTTTGCAAATGCAGCAGTGTGTCCGGTTGCAAGGGAGATTCCGGAGAAAATCAAGAAAGAACTGGATGAGTATCTTGCAAGAAAAAGAAAAGAGCAGTAGGGGAGGCATCCTATGAGTTACATAACCACATACACAAGAAACCATTTCAATCCGGTTCATCCGGAGGCGGAGAAGATCGATATTCAGGATATTGCACATGCGTTGTCGCTGACCTGTAGGGGAAATGGACATGTAAGTTCTTTCTGGTCTGTTGGGGAGCATTGTATTTGCTGTGCGAAGGAGGCTCTTGGGCGAGGGTATTCCAATCGTCAGGCGCTGGCTTGTCTTTTGCATGATGCTAGCGAGTGCTATATGTCAGATGTGCCCCGTCCGCTGAAGCAGGAGATGCCCAGATACCGTGAGGTGGAAGAGCAGCTGCTTCAGGTGATTTATAAGAAATTTCTGGGAAGCAGTCTGACTGATGAAGAAGCGCAACGTCTGAAAGAAATCGATGATGATCTTCTCTGGTATGATTTAGAGGTTCTTCTGGAAGAGAAACAACCGGGGGATGCACCGAAGCTGCACTTTGAGCTGGATTATACAGTGCGGCCGTTTGTTGAAGTAGAGCAAGAATATCTGGAAATGTTTCAAAAACTGAGCGAATCATAAAAGACAGATTTTTACCCGGAGAATGCGGCATTTATTATGCAGAAATATGAGGGATGGCAGATTCAGAAACAGACCTCAGACAGATTCTATGGGAGGAACAACACATGAACCAGGAGATAAGAATAGCGGTTTGTGATGACCTTGCGGAAGACAGGGAGAATATCACCCGGCTGCTTTCGGAATACACAGACAAAAATAACCTATATGTGAAAATAGAAGAATTTTCTTCCGGGGAGGCATTTTTATCCTCAGATACATCCGTTTATTCACTGGTTTTTATGGATATTTTTATGAGTGGGATGAACGGTATGGAGACGGCGAAGAAGCTGATTTCAAGAAACAGCCGGGTGCAGATCGTGTTCGGGAGCACCAGTACGGAGTTTGCAGCAGAGGCCTTTGATATTGAGGCGCTTCATTACATGGTGAAGCCAGTGAGAAAAGAGAAGCTGTTTCACATTCTGGATCGCTTTTTTGACAGTGTCTACTCCCTGCGGACTGTGAACGTGAAAGTGGGACGGCTGGAGGAGAGCATTTACATTTCCGATATTCTGTATGCAGAAGCAGATGGAAAACGAGCGAAAATTCACACGAAAAAGGGCGTGATAGATGCTTCCATGTCTATGGCAGATCTGGAAAAGGTTCTGCCAGCCAATGAGTTTTGCCGCCCGATCCGGTGGGCGCTGGTTTCCATGAGGGAAATCGTGGCTATGCCTACGGATATTCTGAAGCTGTCGGATAAGACAGAAATCCCCATTAGTCGTCTTAAGCGAAAGGAAATCCAGGATGCTTTTGCAAATTATAGCTGGCGAAGTACGAGACGGCGCATGCGGGGCGGAATCCTGTAAAAGAATTTGCAGACTACGTTATAATTAAAAAGGAAAAACTTTATAGCGTGTTTGAAAAAAGGTTTTCTGTAAAATATACGTTATAATCTGCAGGTGAAAATTTAAGCGAAATATTGAGAGAACGTTTCGGACATGTTATGATGTGGAAAATATGAAAAATCTTTAGAAAACAATTTTTTGAAAGCGGAGGACATCATACTATGGGAAAAATTATTAATTTATCATCCGTACTGGAAAAAGAGGAAAAATTACAGCAGGTAGTAGATTACATGGAGGAACTGAAAGACCAGTTTTCAGATTTGATCCAGGAGTATGAGGATGATGGCGCAGATGTAAGGAAAGTCGATACACTGACTGAGGCTCTGGACGCGCTGGAAGATGCATATGAGATGGTCTGTGAAGTTGCTGAGGAAGAGGAGTGATAATTTATTAAAAATAAGGTACATTCAGCTAAAAACACGAAACAACACAACGTGTTAATTAGTACTGGGTGTACTTTTCTTGTATATTGTGGAGATTTTGTAGTGTATAGAAATCGTACAAGCGTCGCTACGCGACGGCTCTAATGTTACTGTGAACTTTGTTCACAAAAAACACCTCGCGGAATGTTACCAGTGAACAGTAACGCTCCAATCTATTTTCTTATATAAAATCCCAAAAACCTATTGACATAGTGGGTTAATAGTGGTAATATCCATTTAACGAATAAATAACCCAGTAAATCAATACGGAATATCGACAATTATTGCCGAAGAAGCAAGCTGGCAGTTACTGGGGGCAGATACAGACATAACAGGCGGGCCGCCATACGGCGACATCACCTCGAATAAATGTAAAGCGGCCGCAGGCGCCGGGAAAGGAATGGATATGGCATACTATAAGGGAACACTTGGATTGATCGGAAACACCCCACTTGTAGAGGTTACAAATATTGAGAAGGAGCTTGGACTGGAAGCTACTGTTCTTGTGAAGCTGGAATACTTTAACCCGGCAGGAAGCGTTAAGGACAGAATTGCCAAGGCTATGATCGAGGATGCAGAGCAGAAGGGAATCCTGAAGGAAGGTTCCGTAATCATTGAGCCAACTTCTGGAAATACCGGAATCGGTCTGGCATCTATCGCAGCAGCTAAGGGATACAGAATCATCCTCACCATGCCAGAGACCATGAGTGTTGAGCGTCGAAACATTCTGAAAGCATACGGTGCAGAGCTTGTTCTTACCGATGGAACCAAGGGAATGAAAGGTGCCATTGCCAGGGCCAACGAACTGGCAGAGGAGATTCCGAACAGCTTCATCCCAGGACAGTTTGTGAACCCGGCGAACCCGGCAGTGCACAAGGCGACTACAGGTCCGGAGATCTGGAAGGACACTGAGGGAAAGGTTGATATCTTCATCGCAGGTGTTGGTACAGGCGGAACCCTTACCGGAACAGGTGAATATCTGAAAGAGCAGAACCCGAATGTGAAAATTGTAGCACTTGAGCCTTCTACCTCCCCGGTATTATCTGAGGGAAAAGCAGGTCCGCACAAAATCCAGGGAATCGGTGCCGGATTTGTTCCGGATGTTCTGAATACCAATGTTTATGATGAGATTTATAAAGCAGAGGCTGATGAGGCATTTGCCACAGCGAAGCTTCTTGCACATAAAGAAGGAATCCTGGTTGGAATCTCTTCTGGTGCTGCATTAAGCGCTGCAATCGAGTATGCGAAGAAACCTGAGAACAAGGGCAAAGTGATCGTAGCTCTTCTTCCGGATACTGGTGACAGATACTATTCTACACCACTGTTTACCGAGTAATAGAGTCTATGGCTGGCTGCGTTCCGTGAAGAGCTTTTGGGCAGCGGAGTGGACAGTAATGCTTTTGTAAAATCTATGAACAATAAATAAGGAAGTGGCGTGATGCCAGTGAGGGCTGTCGTGTCTGATATGCGAAAGATGCATGTTGGAAGTGGCAGTCCTTTTTTTATTTCAGATTTAAACTTTGCAGAAAGCCTTTTTCAGACATGCTCTAAAATGTGTTTGAAAATTCATTCCATCAATCTGTGTACCCAAAGATTCACGACCATAATTTTCCATAGGTTTTTATATGCATAAAAAAAGCAATCTTGTGCATAAAAACCGTAACCTTCCTTAACATTATTGTTTCAAAAATTTCAATATGATATTCTTTTTATGAGAAAAAAGAGTGAATTTTCCTGATGAATTTTGCAGAAAACAGAGGATGCTGTGTTACCGTTTACAGGGAAATGACTGAAACAATGAGGGAGGAAGAAAGAGTGAAAAAACAAATTTCAAGATGTATCAAAATGCTGTTTCTGGGCATTATCATGTGCCTTGGCATGGCGCTGAGTGTACATGCAGACTCCGGTCAGTTCTTTAACTTTGAACCGGAAAAGTGGGATAAGGAAGGATTTTCCTGGACAGACAGTAAGGGACAGATCTGGAATGCCTATGAATATGGAACAAAGGGAGAGGCATTTATTAGTTCTGTAGACAAAGCGACTTCTATGGAATTGCAGTTTCCAAGTGTTGTATATAAAAATGGTGTGGCAAAGAAAGTAATTGGAGTAGGTTACTGCGATCCAGACAAAAGTAATCCCTACGAAGCATATCACCCCTTCCGCTATGGCGGAAAAAGCAGCGACTATATGTTATATAAGGCAATTCTTCCTGACAGTGTATGCTGTGTACTGAGAGAGGCGTTTTATCATCATAATGGGCTGGCGGCAATTCAGCTTCCCCAGAACCCTACATTGTCAATTGGCTACAGAGCCTTTGTAGGTTGTACCAATCTTCAAATTGTATATTTTAATGCAGCAGTGGGAAGTGCCCAGCCTGTAAAAATAGACGAATGGGCTTTCAGTGGTTGCGATAAACTGGAAGAAATAACACTTCCACCAACAGGAGCATACAACGAAATTGATGGGAAGGCTTTTGCGGGCTGCGTTAATCTGAAAAGAATTTACAACGCTCCTTCCTACCTGGATATGGGAGAAGAACAATCTGTGGAGGAGGTTTCCTATGCGGAGGGTCTTACCTATGTAAGTGGAATTCAAATAACAGAGTGGACAAAATGGAATGAAGAGGGAGAACCTACAGAGGGACATGTGGTAAATATTAAAACCCTGAAAAAAATAACTTTTCCTTCTACACTGAAATCCATAGAAATAGGTGCTTTTCAGGATAATAAAAATCTTACAACCATTAACCTTCCAGAAGGATTGACAAGTATTGGTGACTATGCATTCAAGGGTTGTACCGCCCTTACCGGATTTACATCTCTTCCTGCAAGCGTAAGCGGAGGAATCGGAGATGCTGCATTTATGGGCTGCAAGAACCTTCATCTTGAAAATGTATATATCCATGGAACAAACAGTCTGCATTATCAGTTCGCTGATAGTGGTATCGTAAGCATTCGTGTTGGTGCTGATGTGAAATCCATCTGGGATGGCTCCTTTAAGGGTTGTACAGATCTGCAGTCCATTACGGTAGATGCAGGAAACTCCATCTTTTTCTCAAAAGATGGTATTCTTTATGACAAAGTTTACAAAACCTACGGTGGAGAGGTTATAGGCAATAATATTTGTTGCTATCCTGCAGGAAAAAGCTGGGCAGGAAGCTATACACTTCCGTCAGATGTGGTTCTGTTAAGCGGATTTGCCTTTGATTCCTGTAAATTTACAGAAATCCATATTCCGACCCGGGTACTGGATCTGGATCGTGCAAGCCTGGCTTCCCTTGGGGATCATTCAAACTATTATGCCTTTGATTCCATCAAAGACAGCTGTAAATTATATGTTGTAAGAAATTCCTATGTTGATAATTATTTTAATGACCGTTATACTTTCTATTATGAGGATGGCGATGTGCTTCCGATTACCTATGATCTGGACGGTGGAACGAATAATAGCTCCAATCCATCCACTTTTGTAGGAGGAAACAGTATCAGTCTGAGCAATCCTACCCGTGAAGGCTATACCTTTGACTATTGGATGGATTGGTATGAGGATAAGATAGAGAATCCTTATACACCAACAGGGTCTGAATTAGTAAATGGTGTTAAATTTTATGCACACTGGACTAAGAACCCGGAACCGACCAAGGCCCCAGAGCCAACCAAGGCTCCGAACCCGACCAAAGCCCCGGAACCGACTAAGGCCCCGAACCCGACCAAAGCCCCAGAGCCAACCAAAGCACCAAATCCATCTAATGGCAACCAGAATACCGTAATTCCGTCCAAGCTTCCGAAGGTTACCGGAACCAAGGCCACCAATGTGCTTACCGATGGCGCCAAGATTTCCTGGAAGCGGATTGCAAGTGCAACCGGATATCAGATCACAATTTCCACTGACAAGAAATTCAAGAAGAAGGTAAAGAATTATATTGTCGAGGAAAATAAAAACAATGAACTGATCTACGGTTTGAAATCTGGAAAGACCTATTATGTAAAAGTAAGAGCAATCGCACAGGGCGGCGGCAAGAAGGTTACTGGAAAGTATAGCAAGGCTGTTAAGTTTACAACCTATGTTGTGCCGAAGGTAAAGAAGATCAGTGTAAAGAATAACAAGAAGGGCACGATCACTATTACGGCGTCCAAGGTAAAAGGTGCTGCCGGATATGCGTTTGTGGTTACCGCAGATTCCAATCTTTATGATATTGTGGACATTAAGGAATCCAAAAAGAATACGGTAACTGTGAAGAACCTGACGAAGGGACATACCTATTATATACGTGCGTGTGCATATAAGCTGAACAAGCAGAAACAGAAAGTGTTTGGCGTGTACACAAAGAAAGCTAAGATTACAATCAAAAAATAAGAAATCAGTTGTTGTATTTAGTTACCTGTAAAAAGTGCTGCTGGTCAGGTGACCAGCAGACAGTAATAAAAAAGGAACTGTGTTTACAACCGGAGAGAACGTGACATGAAGAAAGATGAGCAGGAAAATGTGTTGCTTTCGCTGAAAAACTTATATCGGTTGTTTACCGTGAAAGATTATCCGGTCTATTCTACCGGAATTCTAGGGGAAAAAAGTAAAAAGGGTCTGACCCTGGTCAAATTCTGGGACGAATGTCTTCTCTATGAGTGGAAAAGTACGAAACACGGAAAAATGATTTTTCGAAAGAGCGGAAGCCAGAATCGGTATCACTCGGAATTCTGCAACCGTAAGGGAAGCTTTCCCCTGTATGAGGTTTATATGCAGGAGATACTGGACGGTCTGAATACGGAGACATTTGGCAGTCAGGTATTGATTTTTGAAAAATTTCTGAAAGAGAAAAATTATAATCATTCTGTGTTTGTGCAGAAGCTGAGAAAATTTCTGGGCATGGTCATGGAGTCAGATCCATGGCTGTCCCGAGAGTGTGGGGAAAAGCTGATCTTCTGGATCGATTACATAGAGAAAAAACAGAAGGATTTTTCCCAGTCCTTTGGGGATGCCTGGCTGTTTACCCTGCTTAGTCTGCACGCGATGGCGGGGCCGGAAATATCCGGGGCAAAAATGAAACTGGTAAGAAACCGTGAAGACTTAAAGCCGGAATATATCTGGAGCTGTATTTATCAGGAATCCGGGGAAACCAGGCAGAGCTTTCTCACCCTGCGAAACTGTGAATTGTTCCGGAAATCTGTGAAAGCCAGCCATTTCTTTGGCAGAGAAGAAGAGTTATATGACTTGAAAGAGATGTTCTTCAATTCCGGAAAGTATCTGATTTCCGGAATTGGAGGAATTGGAAAAACAGAACTCATGCGTCAGCTTGTGAGCTGGATGGAGCAGGAAGAAGTAAAGTGCCGGATCGCAGCTGTTCAGTATGAGGAGAATCTGGCGGCCAGCTTTTCCAGAAGTTTTCTGAATCTTACTGGTGAGAGCGTGGAAGAAAGATTTCACGAAAGTATCTATCATCTGTCAGAAGAGCATCAGGAAAAAACAGTGCTTTTTCTGGATAATATGAACCATACGGAAGAGGAAGATCCTTACCTGTCAGAACTGAAAGATCTGCCGTGCACCATATTTGTTACTTCACGTCAGAAACATCTGGATGGGTTTACTACATTTGGCATAAAGGCACCGCAAAAGAGTGCCTTAAGTTTGATTTTTCGTGACAATTACAACAAAATACTTTCCAGAGAGGAAAAAGACCGGCTGAGTCGTTTGCTGGAAAAAGAGATTTTTCAGCATCCTCTGACATTGAAGCTTCTTGGAAAAGCGGGGACCTACTATTTTGGTAATTGGGATTATCTGGAAGAAGAGCTGCAGAATAACTGGAATGATGTTGCAGAAGAGTTCGGACTCATTGATATGTACCGTGGGCTGTACAAACTGGCTGATATTGGAGAAACCGGAAGCCAGCTGGCAAGGATGTTCGCGCTTCTGCCGTATCAGGAAATTGACCGGAATTTTACTGTGATGTTTTTCCAGGGATTTTTGAAGAAAAACGAAACTCTGGGAGAGGCGCTTGGCAGACTGGTGAAATTCGGCTGGCTGGAAGATACGGGAAATGGTTACCGTATGCATCCTGTAATTGCAGAGAGTCTGTGTACAAAGGATTTTTCAGAAGCTGAGTTTCAGCCATTCTGGGAACGGGCACAGAAGTGCTTTTTCCCGAAACAGGCATCGAAAGACGAGGATCCTCGTATGGAGGAAATTGCGTGGCTTGTCTTCCAGGGAATTTCCAGAGTACAGGGAGCGGTCAGTGGCCAGCTTGTGGCACTGGCGGCAGAGGCTGCCCGATATCTGGAGCTGCCGGTTCCTATGTGCGGGAAAATCCGGGAACTGGAAAAAAGATGTGCAGAGATTTCCAATGAGACGAAATTTATGGTAGCGTGTCTGACAGAGACAAAACCAGAACAAAACGAAGAATATATAGAACTCTTCCGCGAACAGCTGAAAAAGAGAACGCTATCATCGGAATGGATGTTGTTTGCTATAAGTGATTTTTGCAATAGGTTGGAGCAGAGCAGTAATTATGAGTGTTACCGGGAGATCTGTGATTTAATTTTTCAACAGAAGGATAATATTGATTATAAAATTGGATATGCGCTTTTGCAGACGAATATGCAAATATTGAAGCTTAATGTGAAAAAGGCTGAAATGTGGGCAGAACGTGGAATCCTCATGTGTGTACAATGGGGGCATAGCCAGAGAATACTGGATTTTCTTTATCAAAAAGCAGAATGTCATATGTTTCTTCAGGAAAAAGAAAAGCTGGCAGATTGTCTGGAAAAAATAGAGCAGATACGACAGATACAAAGAAAGCGTCAGGTTGAGAGTGAGTTTGTAATATGGCAGCTTCGTGGTCAGCTTGCAGCTATGGATCAGAATATGGAAGAAGCCGCCTATTGTATGGAACAAGCAACGGACAGGTGCAAAATGTACTGTGGTGAGAAAAATCAGATGTATTCTGCCATGTCAGAGGAACTGGCACGAATGTACAATGCCGCCGGACGAAGGGAAGAGTCGTTGGCATGTCATCTTGCGGTTCGCAATCAGCTGCTTAAGAATGGCTATCGTGAGGGTTCTATGCTTCTGATGGTGGACAACAATATGAGTGTAGTCTACCTGGACCTGGGAAGACCGGAAGAAGCGATCCCATATCTGACAGAGGCGCTGGAGCTTACGAAGGAAAATGGACTTGTAGGTTCGGCAGTTGCAGAGCCTACCTGGAATCTGGCACGCGTTTACCGTGCACTTGGAGATGAGGAAAAAGAAGATATATATCTGAAAGCCGCCGTGGAAGGCTTCCGGGAATGCTACCCGCCGGAACATCCCAAGCGGATCGCAGCTGAACAGAGACTGAAAGAACGCCAGGGGGAATGAACCTGGCGTTCTTTCTGCTTTTATGGAAAGATGTGCGACGGTATACTTAAAGCTGACTACAACTAATCCTATTGACATACTAGGATACTTTATAGTAACATAAATCAAAATCGTCCCAGCTCTTTGCGCGAAGGATATTTTTTGTCTGAAAGGAAAGATGGAGCTGGGGAGAGACTAAATTTACTGCCACAGGAGGCTAATCATATGAGCGAAATCACTGCAACCAAAGAGCAGCAGAATAAATACGAAGCTTTAAAAGAATACTTACGCAGTCTGGGAAGTGTGGCTGTGGCTTTTTCAAGCGGGGTGGACTCTACGTTTCTTTTGAAAACAGCACACGATGTGCTGGGGGATAAATGTATCGCGATTACTGCCATGTCCTGTTCTTTCCCGAAGAGAGAACTGGAAGAGGCGAAGACCTTCTGTGAGAAGGAAGGAATCCGCCACATTACAGTAGAGTCTGAAGAACTGGAAATTGAGGGCTTCTGCCAGAACCCGACTAACCGTTGCTATATCTGCAAGAAAGAATTATTTGAGAAAATCTGGGACATTGCCACAAAAGAGGGATTGAATGCAGTGGCAGAGGGTTCCAACATGGACGACAATGGTGATTACAGACCTGGTTTACAGGCTGTTGCAGAGCTGGGGGTGAAGAGCCCGCTGCGCCAAAGCGAATTGTATAAAGCGGACATCCGTGCCCTGTCCAAAGATCTTGGCCTTCCCACCTGGGAGAAACAATCCTTCGCCTGTCTTTCTTCCCGTTTTGTATACGGTGAGACTATCACGAAGGAGAAACTTGGTATGGTAGACAAGGCAGAACAGCTTCTTCTGGATCTGGGATTTCATCAGCTTCGTGTGCGTATTCATGGTACATTGGCACGAATTGAAGTATTGCCAGATGAACTCCAGAAAGTCCTGGAGAACCGCAACCAGATCGTGAAAGCATTCAAAGAATACGGCTTCACATACGTGACCATGGATCTTCAGGGATACCGAATGGGAAGTATGAATGAGACATTGAAGAAATAGTTTTCGACTTATGAATTATCGTCTATACTATGCTGTTAGTTAATTGTTTTAAATGCTGTTTTGCTTTATCATTAAATCAATCGTCTGACAAATTTTGGGAGGGAGTATGCTGCGGGCTCATTTGCAGAATAGCAGGTTATCCATTTTGGGGAAGCGTTTAGTGTTATACAGCAGATATCAATGGAAAAATCTTTGCCTCTGGAGTGTGTTTGAAAGGACGAAAAAAAGAATAGCGAGGTAAAGCGTATGAGAAACAGACGACTGGCATTGGCTGCAGCATTGCTGCTGGCAATCACAAGTGCAGACGGAGCAGCACTGGCAGTAAGTGGAGCTGATTTTTCTTCTGAGGAAGTAGCGGAAGCAGTTTTTGACGAAGTGGAGAATGAGGGTCTGGACAATCAGGATGAGGTTCAGGAACAGGTTCAGACTCCGGAGATGGATCAGGTGGAGGATCAGTCATCCGAGGATTCATTCTCAGATGCGTCTGGCATGGAAGCAGCTGCAGAATGGCAGAATGAGGAAGCGGCAACAGCAGACGAAGCCCTGGTTTTTTCAGATGGAGAAGACACAGGAATTACCTACACCTTGTCAGATGACGGGAAACTGGTAATTTCCGGAACTGGAAGCATAGCAGATGATGCATTTGCTGGCAACACTAAGATAACAAGTGTGGTTATCTCAGAAGGAGTGACCGGCATTGGTTCCCGCGCATTTACTGGCTGCACCAATCTGACAAGTGTGACAATTCCAGAAGGCGTAACCGTCATAGATGGTATGACCTTTGGCAATTGCACCAGTCTGACAAGCGTAACCATTCCGGGAACGGTAACCTCTATAGAAGTTCAGGCATTCTGGAAGTGTAGCAGTTTGACAAGCATAACTATTCCTGCAAGCGTAACGAGCATTGGAAGCGGTGTATTTCAGGGGTGTACCAGTCTGACAAGTGTAAAGCTTTCAGAGGGCCTGACCAGAATTGGAGATCAGACTTTTGGCAGATGTAATGCGTTAGAAACCATAGAAATCCCGGCAAGTTTGACATCTATAGGAAATGATGCGTTTAAAAACTGTGCCAAGCTGAGAAGTATCCGCTGCTATGCAAATAGCAGCACGTGGCAGCCCAGATACATTTGTGATTCAAATACAACCGTATATTACAGTTACAATCCGAACCATACCCATTCCTACAAGTCACATGTGATAAAAATGAGTGGCTGTACCTATTCGGGATCTGAAGAAGAAATCTGTGAATTTTGCGGTGATTACTATACAAAAGAAACACCGGCACTTGGTCATGACTGGAACCGTGGGGAAACAACAGAAGATGCTTCCTGTGAAAGTGACGGAGAAAAAACTTATACCTGCAGAAGATGTGGTGACAAAAAGAAAGAGACAATTCCGGCAACCGGACATAGCTGGGTAAGGTCATGGCATGAAGATGCAACCTGTACAGATGACGGAGTCGATGAATACACCTGCAGATATTGCGATACGGAAAAGAGAACTACAATAAAAGCAACCGGACATAAATTTTCTGCATGGGCAGTAACACAGGAAGCAACTGTGGATGAGGAAGAAGTCCAGACACGTACCTGCAGTGCATGCGGTGAGCAGGAAACAAAAATTACCCGGGACAGACTGCAGCCAACAATGAAATTGAATCAGTCCAGTATTGTGCTGAAGACCGGACAGAAGACGAAGTGTCTGAAAGTAACCGGGCTTGCAAAGGGAGATTTCATTTCCACCTGGAGTACGGATAACTGGAGTATTGCAGATGTATCTGTTAGTTCAGATGGAACCTGTAACATTACCGCCGGTAAAACTACAGGCAAAACCCGTATTCACATATACCTGAACAGCGGATATGAAAAGTCTGTTACCGTAAAAGTCCAGAAAACCGCTGTAAAAACCACAAAGATCAAAGGTGTGCCGAAAACACTGAAATTAAAGAAAAATCAGAAATATTCCCTGAAACCGGTTTTAAAACCAGTAACAAGCAAAGAAAAAATCACCTACAAATCCAGCTCCTCCAAGGTGGTAAAGGTAGATTCCAAGGGCAGAATTACTGCAAAGAAAAAAGGAACAGCCGTAATTACGGTGAAAGCAGGGAAGAAAACAGTTAAGTGTAAGGTGACTGTGAAATAACGTATATTTTGAAAGGACAGGAATGAAATATTTTCTGTCCTTTTTCATGAATATTTATTGATTCTTTTTCTCACATTTCCTATAATAAGCCTATGTGTTATAAATTTACCCATGTGACATGTAAAAACGCCGGAAAGGATATTGTATCCCGTAGAAGTCAGCGATGCATTTTACCTGTTGCAGGGGCTTTTTGTTTTGAAGATTTGGGATTTCAAACACGCTCTGGTCTGCCATGGCAGCAGGTCTTTGGACCGTGTTGCAGACAGAAGTATATATTGAGTTAAGCTGCGGTATCAGGTGCCGTGAGGGAGTAAAAGAGTATGAAGAAAAAATGTGTGGCAATGATGTTAATCGCAATAATGACCGCATCTTTAGCTGGTTGTGGAAGCAGCAAGGACGGAAGCGGTAAATCTGTAAAGCTGGATTCGGATCACCCGGTGTCCCTGACGATCTGGCATTATTACAACGGTGCCCAACAGGCAATGTTTGACACCCTTGTAAAGGAATTTAATGCCTCCGTTGGAAAAGAGGAGGGTATCTACGTGGAGAGCTACAGTCAGGGTTCCGTATCCGACCTTGAGGAAGCAGTCAACAGCTCTTTGAACGGAGAAGTAGGAGCAGAAGAACTGCCGGATATTTTTTCTTCCTATTCTGATACTGCTTACGCAGTACAGCAGCAGGATAAGCTGGCAGACCTTTCCGTGTATTTTACAGAAGATGAGCTGTCCAGGTATGTAGATTCCTACATCCAGGAGGGCTATTTTAACCAGGATGGCGCTTTATATCTTTTCCCAGTTGCCAAATCCACAGAGATCACCATGATCAATAAGACTGACTGGGAGCCTTTTGCAGAAGCCACTGGAACTACAGTGGAGGAACTTGCCACTACAGAAGGTATTACAGAGGTTGCACAGCGCTACTATGAGTGGACGGATGAGCAGACCCCGGATGTGCCGGACGATGGAAAAGCATTCTACGGCAGAGACTCCATGTCCAACTATTTTATCATTGGCATGAAGCAGATGGGAAAGGAAATTTTCCAGGTGAAAGATGGAAAAATGACCTTAAACACAGACGAAGATCTGATCCGCCGCCTTTGGGATAATTACTATGTACCATATATGAAGGGCTATTTCGCATCTCTTGGAAAATTCCGTTCCGATGATGTGAAGACAGGAGATATTCTTGCATACACGGGCTCCACATCTTCTGCCGTATACTTCCCGGATACCGTGGAAATAGGGAATAAAAGCTATCCGATTGATTACATCGTATGTGATTCTCCGGTTATGGAGGGCGGCGAGAACATAAAAGTTCAGCAAGGTGCCGGAATGGCAGTGACCAAGTCTGATGAGGAACATGAGTATGCTGCAAGTGTATTCCTGAAATGGTTCACACAGAAGAACCAGAACCTGCGCTTTGTATGCGAATCCTCCTATATGCCGGTTCTGAAAGAAGCCAACAGCGTAGACGCACTGGATTCCGTTATCAAAGAGAATAATATAGAAGTCAACCAGAAGGTTTACGATTGTTTTACAACGGAAATGGAAGACTTTGATAAAACAAGTTTTTATACAATTGGAGCCTTTGACAATAGCTACAGTGCCCGTAAGATCCTGGATTATTCTCTGGCTGACAAGGCAAAGGATGATAAAGATGCCATGGACGCTGCAATCGCAGACGGAGAGAGCCGGGAAGAGGCTCTTGCACAGTATCTGACAGATGAGAATTTCCAGAGCTGGTATACGGAATTCTGCCATAGCCTGGAGTGTATTTGAAAAAACATTCAAAGTGTTTTTTTAGACAGATTCTGGACATAAGGAGGTGCGGAGGACTGTGAAGAAAAAGAAATCTCTTTGGAACATATTTTTGATTCCTATACTGATCATTGTGTTTGTACAGGGTGCAGTCCCATTCCTGACATTGATTTTCAGCGGAATCCGCTCAAACATGGAGAATGCGGTTATCGGTCTGGACAGTCATACGGTGGAGAACCGTAAGGTGGTTCTGGAGAACGATATGATCGAGCAGTGGAGCAGCGTGTACAAGGAAAGTGACAGTCTGTCCTCTGCGCTGACAAAGGTATTGAGCAATCATCAGATGGATATGCAGGGCTTCATGGGCTCAGGGAAAGTTCAGGAGGAATATCTGGAAACGGTTTTTTATGATATGGTGGAGGTTTTGCAGTACAATTCCACTTCTGGAATTTTTCTGGTTCTGGGAAATGACGGTGATACAGATTCGGAAGGGGAATACAAAGGCTTCTGGGTGAGAGACTCAGATCCCCAGACCAAAACGGCTTCCCGCACGGACCTGCTGATGGAGCGTGGAAGTAAGGTACTGTCGCAGAATATGTCCATTTCACTGGATACTTCCTGGCATACAGATTTCCACTTCCAGGGCAATGGGAAAAGAGATGCCGATGACTTTTTTTACCAGCCATATATAACAGCAGAAAATTACGTTGATTCCCGCACCAGTATGAAAAATCTGGGCTATTGGTCGAAGCCGTTTATTCTGGAAGATTTCTATAAGGATAACCATAAGATGATCACATATTCGGCACCTCTTGTTTATGATAAAACCGTTTACGGTGTGCTTGGAATTGAAGTGGGAGTGAATGATCTGACCAAATTTTTTCAGGTAAAAGATCTGGATTCCGATCTGAATGCAGGATTTGCCCTTGTGGTAGACCATGGAAATGGAAATTATGAGGGAATTGCCGGTGAGGGTGCGCTGTATGATGCAGTTTCCCGGGACGGAAGTGACTTTGTTCTGGAGGAGTCGGTGCAGGAGAATTTGCGGCTGGTACAGGGGGCTGCCATTGGGAAACAGCAGATTTACGGACTTGTGAGCAATCTGGAGCTGTACAGCAGAAATGTGCCGTATGAAGATACGCAGTGGGCATTGTGCGGTTTTGTTACAGAGGATTCTGTGTATGGATTGATTTCCGATGTTTATGAGAGAATTCTGGGAGCGATTCTGGGAAGTGCCCTGATGGCGGTTATTCTGGTTTATTTTCTTGTCCAGTATGCGACGGAACCGGTTTACCATCTGGTGGAGAGTGTACGAGGCGGAGTGAAGGGAATTCACGGTTTTCAGGAGTCAGGTATTCAGGAGCTTGATGAGCTCCATAAAGTGATAGAGAATCTGACGGATACCCAGATGCAGACAGAGAATCAGCTTCTGGAGGAAAAGGAGCGCTATCGGATTGCGGTAGAAAGTTCCCAGGATGCCTTTTTTACCTACAAATGTAAGGAAAAACTGCTGGAAATAGTTAACAGTAAAGGCAATGACGGTGTATGGGACTGCGGAAAGCATCCGGAATTTCTTGATAATGACAGTATCCATCCGGCAGATAAGGCAAAGCTGGTGAACGCAGTAAAAAGCTCAGACGGCGTTCTGGATGTTGACTTTCGTCTGCAGCATGCCAATGGAGAATTTCAGTGGGTAAATCTATCCGGAAGCATTACTTTTGATGAGAATAAAGAGCGCAGCAGGGTCGTTGGCTGTATTCACAATGTGCATCAGCACAAGCTTCTGGAGCAGGCGCAGAAAAGAAAGCAGATTTATGACTCCATTACCTCTTTTTACCGCCTTGGAAGCGGACTGGAAGTTGTGGAAACACTGTGTCGGGATGACCCGGAAGGGGTACTGGTACTTCTGGAAATCCAGCAGTTTTCCAAAATCGATGAGCGCTATGGCCTGATCTTCGGAGATATTATTCTGGAGCAGTTTGCCGGTCTGCTGGCGAAGCGCTTCCAGGAGGACGGTTTAAACGGTGGTATTTATATCAGGGCTGGTGCAGACCAGATGCTGGTATGGCTGCCAGTATGTACGACCGGACCGGTCGTGAGAAGTGTACAGAGACTGGAAACGGATTTTGGGGCACTTACAGATGAGAAGTATCTGTCCCTTTCCCTGAAATGCGGAATCTCGGCTACAGGCAGCAGAAATTCGCTGTCTGAGGCACTTGAACAGACGAAGACTGCTCTTACAGCTGCACGTCATGGAAAGCAGGAAATTATATTCTATGAGGAGCTTTCAACTGAGGAAAAAGCCTGTGCGGTTGATGTGGCATTTGCGGAGGTGGCTTCTCTGGAACGTCTGAAGGAAATGACACTTTCCTCTATAGCTCTGAACCTGTTTGACAGAGATGGTGATACTTCTGTGGTTCTGGATATTCTGGCGTTGAAGCTGCAGGAGAAATACCATCTGACAGACATTGTGATCACCCATTTCAATGGGGAATATATGGTAAATAACCTGCTGTACTGCTGGAAAACCTGGGAGAAAAAGGATGGCTGGGACGGTATGGTCCACTGTTCTGAGAAGCAATATCAGCACTTTGTGGAGACCCAGGAAATGCAGCAGCTTCTGACCTCCGGGGAAAGCATACGGAAAGAGCCGCTGATTCAGCCTTTTGCTTCGGGCAGAAACGATATTGTATTCCATATGACAGACAACGGACAGTATTCCGGAAGTATTGTATTCCAGGACATTGACCAGGATGTTCTGGAGAAAAAAGAAGAGTGTAAGTGTCTGGAAGAAATCAGCGCAATTATTCAGAACCGGTTGAATCTGGAGCGTCACGATCTTTCTGCCAAGGCGAAATCGGATTTCCTGGCCCGTATGTCTCATGAGATCCGTACTCCTATGAACGGTATTATAGGTATGACGGAGATTGCATTGAAAGATGGACAGACTGAGGAGCGGCGGATCGACTGTCTGAGAAAAATCGAGTACTCCTCGGAATATCTGCTTGGACTTATCAACGATATTCTGGATATGTCCAAGATCGAGAGCGGAAAGATGAGGCTGATCGAAGAAAAATGCAATCTCATGGAGATGATACAGGGACTTCGTCCTTTGCTGGAAGCGAAGCTGAACGAAAATAACATTCAGTATATAGCAGATATCCAGCTGAAAAACCATTGGTTTATGGCAGATTCCCTGCGGCTGAACCAGGTTCTGGTAAATCTTCTGGGAAATGCGCTGAAGTATTCCAGACCAGATGGACATGTGTGGCTGACCGTTCGCGAGACAGAAGAAGAGAAAGGCTTTTCCAATCTGTATTTTCAGGTCAGGGATGATGGAATTGGAATTGCACCTGAGAAACAGCAGCTTATTTTCCGGCAGTTTGAGCAGGCGGATAATTCTGAAAATGCAAGAAAACAGGGCACTGGTCTTGGTCTTGCCATCAGCAGAAGAATTGTGCGGATGATGGATTCCGATATTAAGTTGGAAAGTGAGCCTGGTAAGGGAAGCAGCTTCAGCTTTAACGTGAAGCTTCAGCCGGTAAGCGGAGAGAAGACTACGGTCACCAGCCAGCCGGAGGAGATCAGCTTCCCGGGAAAAAGAATCCTGGTGGTTGAGGATAATGAGCTGAATATGGAAATTATCTGTACGATTCTTGAAAATTACGGAATTAAAACCGAGCAGGCAGTTAACGGAAAAGAAGCTGTGCGGCGCATGGAAGAATCCGTTCCCGGATATTACGATATGATCTTTATGGATATTATGATGCCGGAAATGGACGGACTGGAAGCAACCCGGACCATCCGGAATCTGGATCGTGAGGATTGCAAAAAGATTCCGATTTACGCAATGAGCGCCAACGCTTTCGACGAGGATGTGAAACGTTCCCTGGCAAGCGGTATGAACGGACATCTTTCCAAGCCTGTGAATCTGCAGGTGCTGGAGAAAACGCTGCAGAAAGTGCTGGGATAAAAATAAATGGTTTTTAATGCATCTTGTGCAATATATTGACAGTTTGTGATAACCCCGTCTTTTACAGACGGGGTTATGTTATATTTATGGCAACATAGAAGGGAGCGATCACAAGCATGAAATATCAGAATATCATAGATAACATGACCCTGAAGGAAAAAGCCGCATTCCTCAGCGGAAAAAGCGAGTGGCAGACAAGAGATTTCCCGCGTCTGGATATCCCGGCGATTTTCTGTTCAGACGGACCGAATGGTGTGCGTAAACAGGCAGGAGCAGGAGATCATCTGGGAATCAATCCAGCAGTACCGGCAACCTGTTTTCCTACAGCGGCAGCTATGGCAAACAGCTGGGATGAAGAGCTGGAGCAGAGGGTAGGCGTTGCCCTTGGTGAAGAATCCATGGAAGAAGACGTAAACGTTCTTCTTGGACCTGGACTGAACATTAAGAGAAATCCTCTCTGTGGACGTAACTTCGAGTATTTTTCCGAGGATCCCTATCTTTCCGGAAAAATGGCAGCTGCTTTTATCCGCGGTGTGCAGAGCACAGGAGCAGCAGCCTGTGCAAAACATTTCGCTGTAAACAGCCAGGAACTTCGCCGTATGGCAATGAATGCGGTGGTAGATGAGAGAACTCTCCGTGAAATCTACCTCACCGGTTTTGAGATTGCCATCAAAGAGGGTGGCGCGAAAACGGTTATGAGCAGCTACAACGAGGTAAACGGTGTTTACGCCAACGAAAACGAGCATCTGCTGAAAGACATTCTCCGCGATGAGTGGGGCTTCGAAGGCTCTGTTATCACTGACTGGGGCGCTTCTAACGACCATTCTCTCGGTGTAAAGAACGGTTCCACTCTGGAAATGCCGACTCCGGGACTTGATGCGGCAAGAGAGCTTCTTGCCAGCGTAGAAAGTGGCAAGATCAGTGAGAAGGACATCGACGAGCGCGTAGACGAGCTTCTTGATCTGGTACTTACTACCACCGAGAATGCAAAGCATTATAAAAAAGTGGCGGACAAGAAAGCCCTTCATGAGGAGCACCACAAGCTGGCACGTCTTGCCTGCGAGAACAGTGCAGTTCTTCTGAAAAATGAGGACGGAATCCTTCCGGTTGGAGCAAAGGTTCAGGCAGCCATAATCGGTGACTTCGCTTTTGACCCAAGATACCAGGGCGCAGGTTCTTCCATGGTAAATTCCACAAAAGTAGATTCCATCAAGGACATGCTGGAGACCAGCGGAATCTCTGTGACTGGAATTGTACGCGGTTATCAGCGCGATGGCAAGGAAGACGAAGCTATGAAAAAAGAGGCCGTAGATCTTGCCCGCCGTTCTGATGTGGTTCTGTTTTTCTTCGGATTGAACGAGAAAAGCGAGACAGAAGGTCTTGACCGCAAGCATCTCCGCATTCCGCAGAACCAGATCAACCTGATCCAGGAGCTGGCAAAAGCCAACGCAAACATGATTGGTATCATCAGTGCAGGTTCTGTTATTGAAATGCCATGGCACCATCATTTCAAAGCCCTGCTTCACACCGCTCTCATGGGTCAGGCAGGTGCAGGTGCAGTGCTTGATATTCTTTCCGGTAAAGTCAACCCATCCGGAAAGCTTGCTGAAACTTACATTAAGAAATATGAGGATACTCCTTCTTACAATTACTATCCGTCACAGGAGCGGAACTCTGAGTACAGAGAGGGAATTTACGTAGGATACCGCTACTTCGACACCGCAGGTGTGCCGGTAAACTATCCATTTGGATATGGTCTTTCCTACACTACATTTGAATATGACAATCTTCAGGTGAAGCCGGATGGGGCGACGTTTACCCTTCGCAACACCGGAAAGTATGATGGTGCAGAGATTGCCCAGCTTTATGTAGGACTTCCGGGAGCAAAAGTTTTCCGCCCGGTCAAGGAACTGAAAGGTTTTTCCAAGGTGTTCTTAAAGGCAGGCGAGGAGAAAACCGTTACCATTAAGTTCGACGACAAGACATTCCGTTACTGGAATATGAAGACAAATAAATGGGAAGTAGAAGGCGGCGTTTACAGCATTATGATCGGTGCAAGCTGTGCGGATATCCGTCTTCAGGATTCTCTTGCCATTATCGGAACCACTGAGGTAATGCCATACTATACTAACCGCGTTTCTTCTTACGTGGAGGGAAAAATCCAGCAGATCGGAAATGAGGAGTACGAGACGATCCTGGGACATTCCATTCCGGACGGAAGCTGGAGCGGCGAGCTTGGCATGAACGATGCCCTTTGCCAGATGTATTACGCGAAGAGCGGAATTGCCCGCTTCATCTGTAAGAAGCTGGGTGAAAAGTTGAAAAAGAGCGAGGCAGCGGGAATTCCGGATCTGAACACCCTGTTCCAGTACAACATGCCATTCCGTGCAATCGCCAAGATGACAGGCGGTATGGTTTCCATGGAAATGGTAGAGGGACTTCTAAAGGTTGTAAACGGTCATTTCAGCGGACTTGGAAAAGTAATCAGCGGATTTTTCAGAAACCAGAAGCTGAACAAGCAGTATGAGAAAGATCTGGAAGAGCAGAAATAGGAGGAGTATCATTATGGGAAAAATCAAACAGTTAATCGAAGATCACCCAAACATCTGGGAGTTTATTAAATTTAACGTATTATCCAACTGCGCAACTATTACAAACTTCATTATCATGTGGCTGTGCACCGGTTTTATTTTCAAAAGCTTTGCAAATACACCATTTAAGTTTCTGGTGTTCAATTACGCAGATAATATCGAGTCCAATCTTGGTTTATGTGGATTTTTAAGCTTTTTGGTTGCAACTGCAGCAGCTCAGACCGTAAACTTCTTTGTACAGAAGAATCTGGTTTTCAAATCCAATGCAGCGTTTGAGAAGGCTGTACCGAAATACATTGTACTTGCAGTTGTGCTGGTGCTTGTATCCGCAGCACTTCCGGCTTACAGCCAGAGCTTTTTCGTAAACATCGGTATTTCCGAAGCACTTGCACCTACACTCGCAAATGTTCTGAACATTCTGGTTCAGGTAGTTCTCAGCTACCCGACCATGAAATTCTGGATCATGCCGAACAAATAAAGATGATTGTTCTTTACCCGGATTGCCTTGCAGTCCGGGTTTTTTAATGCTAGAGCGTGTTTGAAAAAGGCTTTCTGCAAGATGTGCGTCACAATTTGTGGGAGATTTCGCTCGGATGAGGGCGCCGTAGCGGGCTACGGCAACCGAATTCGGGTGAAATCTCCCACAAATTGGGGCGTGCAGATTGCGGGAATGATTTTTCAAACACGCTCTAATATTAAAAGGCGGAATTTAACAATTTAAACACATTTTTCCCACAAAGAGAACACAAATTGTCTCTATACTGTGAACTATCAAATGAAGAGAACATAAAGGAGTTTCTAAAGGAGGCTTTTATCATGAAGAATAGAAATGAAGAATTAAAGAGAAAACTTAAAAAGGCAGCAAGCATTAGTCTTTGTGCAGTACTGGCAGGCGGCCTTGCAGCAGGAACATATACAGGAGTTAACTATCTGACAGGCTATGAGCAGAGCGTACAGGCAGCAAGCGAAGATAAGGTTGAGTTGCTGAAATCTGAGAAGAAATCGGATGATTCCAAGGATGACAGCAAAGATGAGAGTACAGCAAAGGGTAGCCTTGATGTATCTGATATTGTAGAAGCGGCAATGCCAAGTATCGTTTCCATTACAACTAAATCTGTAGAAGAGGTTCAGAACTACTACGGAATGTTTGGCCAGTACGGTGCTTACTCTCCTGAGCAGAGAGAAGTACAGGGAAGCGGTTCCGGTATTATCATTGGTAAGAACGATTCCGAGCTTCTGATCGCAACCAACTATCATGTAGTAGAAGGTGCGGAGACTTTATCTGTTGGCTTCTGTGACAGCACAGCATGTGAGGCTAAGGTAAAAGGTTATGACAGCGAGAGGGATCTTGCAGTTGTAGCAGTTTCCCTGGATGATATTGACAGCGATACAATGGATGCCATTACGATTGCAACTATCGGTAATTCCGATGACCTGAAGGTTGGTGCACAGGTTGTTGCAATTGGTAACGCACTTGGTTATGGTCAGTCCGTAACAACCGGTATTGTAAGCGCCAAGAACCGTCAGCTGAATTCTGATGATACAGTCGGCGATTATGACAGCGACAGCAATTCCGCTACGAACCTGATCCAGACAGATGCAGCAATCAACCCAGGCAACAGCGGTGGTGCTCTTCTGAACATGAACGGTGAGGTTGTTGGTATCAACTCTGCAAAGCTTGCTTCCACAGCGGTTGAGGGTATCGGTTATGCAATTGCAATTTCTGATGTAACAGATACGCTGGAGAGCCTGATGAATGAGGAGACCAGAGATAAAGTTGATAACCACGGTGTTCTGGGAATCACAGTTAAGAGTGTTGACAGTGCAGTAAGTGAAGCATACGGTGTTCCGGAAGGCGTTCTTGTAAGAGACGTAACAGAAGGCGGTGCAGCTGATGAGGCTGGTATTGAAGCAAAATCCATCATTACAAAATTTGCAGGCAAGGTTGTTACAACCAAGGAACAGCTGATTGATTTCCTTTCCTACTACGAGCCAGGTGAGGATGTAGAGCTTACCCTTGAGGTTCCGGATGGAAAAGGTTACAAAGAAGAGACGGTAACTGTAACTCTTGGCGAGAACACAAATACACAGAGTACGGATTCCAAGGACAACGGTGACGGTCAGGGAAGCAGCCAGGATGATAATCTTCTGGAAGACTGGGAGAATAACGAAGGCGGCTCAGGTCTCCAGTACGGCGAGGGCTGGAATTAAACACTTGGGCGAATACGCTCTAGTAAGGCATACAGATTGCTGGAATGCTTTTTAGACACGCTCTAAGGCAGGAGAACCGGGATTGATTCAGCCACGGAAATGTAAATAATAGAATGAGAGAGGTTCATCTGTAAAAAAGGTGAACCTCTTTTTTCGGGCAAAATTTCCCACAAAGCGAGGCATGCCGGTTGCGAAACAGATTTTTCAAATATACTCTGCTTTGAAATAGTTAGAAAACACATAGAAAACTGAATAATAGATTGCGTAACCTACCTTAAAAAGGTATAATTATTTTATTGTCTGCAGACTGCGGCATAATATTTTTTAGAGTTATACGAAAAAGGAAAAGAGTCAGCAAAATGAACAACGAAAGATTTCTGGTTTTCGATATAGATGATACCTTATACAGCCAGATGGAGCCGTTGCTTACAGCCTGTGAGTTCAGTCTGGGCAGGAAGCTTCCGGATCCGGAGCTGTTTTACCGGATCTTCGGGAAAAGAAGCGCTGAAATGTTTCTGTTCAGCGAGAGTGGACAGGTTTCCATTCATGAATCCCGGATTTACAGAATTGAAAATACTATGAAAGACCTGGGAATTCCCTTTACCAGAGAGCAGGCAGAGCTCTTCCAGAAGAGATATAAAGAGAATCAGTCCCATCTTCATGTTTCAGGGGTAATGACACAACTGCTGGACGAATGCGAAGCTGCCGGAGTGAAAATGGGCGTGATCACCAACGGACCTTTTTCCCATCAGGTTCAGAAGTTTCACACACTGGGACTTGATAAATGGTTTACAGAGGATCAGCTGATCGTGTCTGCAGGTGTGGGCGTGGTCAAGCCGGATGTGAAGATATTCCGCATGGCAGAAGAAAAATGGGGAATGAAGCCGGAGAATACTTTTATGATCGGGGATTCTCTGGAGAATGACATTGCAGGTGCAAAAAATGCCGGATGGAAGACCATCTGGATGAACCATCACCGTTATACGGTTCCGGAAGGTATGGAAAAACCAGATTATATTGCATATACAGAGGAAGAGTTGAGAAAGCTTATTGTCCAAATATGCTTTACAACGAAGAAGGATGGATAAAGTATGGTATCAGATTACAAAATCACCATGGAGCAGGCAGAATACGAGATGGTCTGTTACCGTAGGGTTTTTAACTTTGTAAGGCTTCTTGACCAGGAAAAACTGGAGAAATTGAATGCAGAAGGTCTGTTGGCAGCAGAGGGCGGACAGACAAAAAAAGCAGATTTGTGCATAGGACATTTTTGCCAGGGCTGTGTGGCAATGGAAGCCTTTTTACGGAAGGCAGAGCTGTGCAAGCTGGAATTTATTGGAGATGACATTTATCAGATCATGGCTAAATATCTGGAAATTGACGGTAATCCTTATGTAATGGAGCTTTTGAAGAAAATGGACAAAAGCAGCCTGATCGACCGGAAAGATCATGAGCGCCTGATCAGCAGCCTTACCGGATATAACGAGAGACTGTATCAGGATGTTCTTACGAAGGCATACAACAGACGTTATTATGAAGAAGAATTGAAGTCCAAGATGGGACCGGCTGGAATTGCCATGATCGATCTGGACGATTTTAAGCTTTATAACGACACATATGGACATAATGCCGGGGATATGGCACTGACTGTTGTTGCAGAAACCATATGCAAGCATATCCGCAAGGATGATATTCTGATCCGCTATGGAGGGGATGAGTTTCTTCTGGTGCTTCCCGGAGTAACAGAAGTGAAATTTGCCGGAAGACTGCAGGAAATCCATGATAAGATCCATCTGGCTACTGTGCCGGGATATGCCGGGATTCAGCTTTCTGTGAGTATTGGAGGAACAATTGCCGGGGTCGATGAAACGCTGGGAAGTGTGGTAGGAAGAGCTGACCGCTTTATGTACCAGGCGAAAACCCGTAAGAATCTGGTGGTAACCGAGTCTAATGAGATAAAAGATGGAAATGCAGATGGCGCAGAGGTTAATCGTGATGAGCTGAAACAGCAGATTCTGATCGTGGATGATGCTGAGCTGAACCGTGATATTCTTGCGGAGATTCTGCACCATGATTTTAAGACTATGGAAGTAAGCAATGGGGAGGAATGTCTCTCCGTGCTTCGGGAGTATGGTGCAGGAATCTCACTGGTGTTGCTTGATATTGTAATGCCTGGCATGGACGGCTTTGCAGTTCTTGAGGAGATGAACCGGAATCATTGGATCGAGGACATTCCGGTCATCATGATCTCCAGTGAGGAGACAGAATCATATATACGCCGGGCGTATGAAATGGGAGTTTCAGACTATATCAGCCGCCCGTTTGATGCCAGGGTTGTTTACCGGCGTGTATATAATACTATTAAATTATACGCAAAACAGAGGCGCCTAATCACACTTGTAACGGATCAAATTCGAGAAAAAGAAAAAAATAGTCAAATTTTGATAGATATTCTCAGCCATATCGTAGAATTTCGTAATGGAGAGAGCGGTCAGCACGTTCAGCACATAAAGATGTTGACCGGATTTCTGCTGGACAGACTGATGCAGAAAACAGACAAATATGATCTGAAATGGTCTGACCAGTACATGATCACAATAGCATCTGCCCTTCACGATATTGGTAAAGTGGGAATCGATGAGAAGATTTTGAATAAACCAGGCAGACTGACAAATGAAGAGTTTGAGGAAATGAAAAAGCATACCCTGATCGGTGCTTCCATGCTGAAGAGTCTTGGGGTATATCAGGATGAGGAGCTTGTGAAGGTGGCTTACCAGATCTGCAGATGGCACCACGAGCGCTATGACGGCAAGGGCTATCCGGATGGTCTGAAGGGGGAAGAAATTCCGATTGCAGCCCAGGTGGTTTCTGTTGCGGATGTATATGATGCACTGACAAGTGAGCGCGTATATAAGAAAGCATTTTCCCATGAGAAGGCTATGGAGATGATTCTGGCTGGTGAGTGCGGAACCTTCAATCCGCTGCTTCTGGAGTGTTTGCAGGATATTCAAGGCAATATCCAGGTGGAAATGAAGAGAGCAGCAGAGCAGCCTATGCTTGTGCAGAATTCTTATGTGGGGAAGATGATTGAGACGGTGCAGTAGGCATGGATTATTATAATGTATTATATTGCGGTATTGTTCGGCGAAGGGTTTTTGGGAAAGATCGTGAACAGCAGCATTTGCAGGTCGGGGGACCTGCGGGAGTGGGGGTAAGTTTTACTTTATGAAAAAGAAAATTCTTACACTGGCGGCAGTGGTAACACTGCCGTTTATTCTTCTTGTGATGTATCTTCTTGCCTCGATGGCAAGCTACAGCAATACCTACGATGAGATCGTAAGCAACATGACTGTAGCGAACAATTACAATCTGAATTTCAAAGAAGAGATGGACGAGAGCCTGTATAAGCTGGTTGTTGGCTACGTCACTCTGGATACCATCGAAACAGACAAAAGTCTTAAGAATCCATATACTTTAATAGATGAATTACGCAGCGAGTTTACCAGACTGACAGCCATTACCACAGAATCTGAGAGCAAGCTGTGGCTGGAGAGCCTTCTTCGCAATATCGATACCCTGGAAAAAAGGGTGGACGATATTGTGGACAGCATTTCTGCCGGTGGCAGATATAATGAGAATATTGAGAAGCTGGACAACAATATTTACATTCTGACAGAATTGATCCAGGACGATATTCAGTATTATATTTATTATCAGACACGTTATATGGACAAGGTCACGGATACCCTGCAGGATCAGATCAGGCGGTTCATGGTGGTGTGCAGTGTGCTGATCGGCGTGCTGATCATTGTGGTTGCAGTCAGCGCGGTGATGATCGTTTCCGGTATTATACAGCCTATCAGTCAGCTGAACCAGGCTACGGAGAAAATCGCTCAGGGTGATTTTAATGCCAGAGCCCAGGCGGATTCCGAGGATGAGGTGGCTGAGCTTGCAGTGAGCTTTAACAAAATGGCAGGAAGCATGCAGTCTCTGATCGATAAGGTGAAGGAAGACGAGCGGAAAATGCGAAAAGCAGATCTGCGCCTTCTTCAGGAGCAGATCCAGCCTCATTTTCTTTATAATACGCTGGACACCATTGTGTGGCTGATCGAGTCCAATGAGCCGGACGAAGCGGTGACCATGGTTGTTACCCTGTCAGACTTTTTCCGTGAGATCCTAAGCAAAGGGAAGGAATTTATCTCCATTAAGGAAGAAGAGAAGCATATCAGCAGTTATCTCCAGATCCAGGAAATGCGTTACCGGGATATTCTGGAATATGACATTCAGCTGGATCAGGTAATTTATAAATATCAGATTCTGAAGCTGACTCTTCAACCGGTAGTGGAGAATGCGCTTTATCATGGCATTAAGTATAAGCGTGCTAAGGGATGTATTCACATTCATGGGGAGAAAGAGGGAGATATTATCCGTCTGACTGTCCGGGATGATGGTGTGGGCATGGATGAGGAAGAGCTTGAACAGCTTCGTCAGCAGATTGAGAAGCCCTGCCAGGAGACGGAGAAGGGGTTTGGTCTGGCAAATGTAAATGAGCGTATCCACATGTATTTCGGACCGGAGTATGGAATGAAGATCCAGTCACAGAAGGGTAAGGGAACTACAGTGGAGATTGTAATTCCGGCTATTCTGGAAGCTCCGGTTGAGAAAACAGGGAATGATACAGCAAAAGTGGCTGAAGGCGGCAACAGCGTGAATTTTGACGCAAATAAAAAAATAAAAAGTAATCCGAAACAGCAGAATGCCAATAAGATAATTGAGGGTGGACGGCCACAGCAGGAGGAGACAGGCGTATGAGACAGTTTATAAGAAAAAACATCTGGGCTGTGGCACCGGTTGTGTTTGTGCTTGTGGCACTGGTTCTTCTGGGAAGTCCTTTGAGCAGCAGTAAAGTGCAGGAAACTCCTGCGGAGGACGACAATCTGATCGTAGTAGGTGTTTCCCAGGTGGGAAGCGAATCTGTATGGCGAAGTGCCCACACCCAGTCCATTCAGGACGCTTTCACCAGGGAAAACGGCTACATGCTGATTTTTGACAATGCCAGACAGAAACAGGCCAATCAGATCAAGGCCATCCGAAGCTTTATTTCCCAGCAGGTGGATTATATCGTACTTTCTCCTATTGAGGAATCTGGCTGGGACACTGTGCTTCAGGAGGCGAAGGATGCCGGGATTCCGGTAATTCTCATAGACCGTAAGGTTTCTGTGGATGATGACTCCCTCTATGCTTCCTGGGTTGGTTCCGATTTTGTCTGCGAAGGACAGGATGCCGGTTACTGGCTTGAGGATTACATGAAAAAGCAGGGCAGGGAAGATGACGAAGTTAACATCGTAGTGCTGAAAGGAACCAAAGGCGCCTCCGCCACCATCGGCAGAACTCGTGGATTCAATGAAGTGGCAAAGGTGCAGCGCAATTGGAACATTTTGCAGCAGGTAGACGGAGAATTTACCACAGCAAAAGGAAAAGAAGAGATGGCAAGGCTTCTGGATCAGTATGAGGACATAGATGTGGTGGTTTCACAGAACGATGACATGACTTTTGGTGCTCTTGAAGCCATCAGAGAAGCAGGAAAAACTGCAGGAGTGGACGGCGATATTACGGTAATTTCCTTTGACGCAGTGGATGCGGGCGTGGAGCTGGTGAGAAACGGGGAGATCAACATTGATGTCCAGTGTAATCCTGACCAGGGAAAATACGTGGAGCAGATCATTCAGGATATGGAAGATGGCAAAGAAATAGAGAAAGCATATTATGTTCCGGAGCGGGTGTATACCCAGGAGAACGTTGGGGAGGAAGAAAATGTTACGGAAGGTATTTCTGGTTGAAGATGAGACGGTGATCCGCGAAGGGCTCAGAGACAGGATTCCCTGGGATCAGTTCGGATACCGTTTTGTAGGGGAAGCAGCAGATGGGGAAATGGCTTTGCCCCTGATCCGTAAGACGAAGCCGGATGTATTGATCACGGATATTAAAATGCCTTTTATGGATGGGCTTTCCTTAAGTAAAATTGTGAGCAAAGAATTTCCGCGGATGAAGATTATTATTATCAGTGGTTATGATGATTTTGAATATGCAAGACAGGCAATTGAAGTTGGTGTTGACCAGTATCTGCTGAAGCCGGTTACCAGAATGAAGCTGAAAAATGTACTTCTTGAACTGAAAGATAAGATCGAGCAGGATCAGGAGCAGGAGGACTACCGCACCCAGTTTCAGAATGAGATCCAGGAGTATGAGCAGTTTTCCAGACGGCGTTTTATGGAAAAAATTCTGGAGGGGGAGCTGTCGGTTAAGGAGATTTATGATGAGGCAGAGCGTCAGTCTATAGAAATTACGGCAGCAGGATATAATCTGCTTTTCCTGTATTTACAGGAGAAAAATAAGGACAAGATGGCAGGTTTTCTTCGGAAACAGGATGAAGTGCTTCATTATTTTCTCCGCTATCCCCAGTATCTGCTTTTCCGCTGGAATGTAAACAGTTACGGAGTTCTGGTAAAGGGGGAATTGTCCCGGCTTCCGGAGCTGACAGATAATTGTGTGGAGTATGTGAAGCGGACCTGCGAAGGGGAAGAGCAGATGGACTGGTATGTAGCTGTAGGAAAACCAGTGGAGAGATTGAGCTTGCTTTCCCAGTGTTATCAGAGTGTGAATCATTATTTTGCATATCGTTTTATGGTGCCGGGACTGCATGTGCTTACAGAAGATACTTTGGAGAGTTATGTAAATTCGCAGGGAGAGAACCGGCTGGCAGCAGTGGATTCTTCACAGCTGAATCCGGAGATCATCAAGGATTTTCTTACAAAAGGAAGCAGCAGTGAGATCCAGGAGTTCGTTCAGGGATATCTGGGTGGAATGAGTAAGGCACTGGAGTCCAGAATGTTCCGGGATTATGTGGTGCTTCATATTCGGTTTACAACTATTATGTATCTGGAATCCATTGGTGTGGAAAAAGAGGGTTATACAGAACGGATCGAGGGAAAATATCAGGATACCAGTATCAAGGCATCGCAGGTGGCAGGGTATTGTGTGGACATTCTTCAGAGTGCCATTGATATCAGGGATGAGAAGAATGAGTCTCAGGGCAACAGCGCCATGAGGAAAGTGCTGGATTATATTGATGAGAATTACTATAAAGAGACCATTTCCCTGAATGAAGTAGCGGATGCGGTGAATATGAGTGCCAACTATTTAAGCGCAATTTTCAGCCAGAATATGCAGAAGACGTTTGTAGAGTATATTACCTGCAAACGTGTTGACAGAGCGAAAAAACTCCTGCGCGAGACGGACAAGTCGTCCGGAGAGATCGCACAGGAGGTGGGATATAAGGATCCCCATTATTTCAGTTATGTGTTTAAGAAAAAATCCGGGTGCAGCCCAAGGGAATATCGGAGTAAGGGGACTGCATGATATTCAAAATTAATTATGCGATTTCGGCAGTGATAACTGCCATGGGACTTCCTGCGAAGAGACAGGGAGTCCTTTTAATTTGTTTATGCTCATCTGGGCGGCCAGAGTACCAGGCTGGTGTGTCTGGTGTGTCAGTGTTGTGGCGCAGAGCAGACCAGATGTAGTGAGGTAGCTGGTATTGAAGGTGGCTAGTGCTATTGTGGCTTCGAAACTATGGCCGGCGGAAGCAGCTGTGAATCCAGTGTTTTGAAGAGAGGATGAAAGGGAAGCGTGAGTTGCTATCTTTTTCTCCTGTCCAAGCGACAGCTCTTCCCATAACAGCCATGCAATAAAGTCATCCTCACAAATAAACGCAGTGCAGTCGGGGGTGATCCGTTCTAGAAATTTTTTCAGGAAGCTGATATCCCGGCTCTGACGGAAATCATCCAGCTCCTGTGTAGTATACCAGCAGATGTTGCGGTCTGGTACAGTCAGCCCCTGATTTTGCATGGCATCCAGAAAGCCCTGGTATCGCTCAAGTCCCCGCTGATCGTCCATCTGGAAAATACCGGCGATAGAAGAGTGGCCTTTTTCCACAAGACTTTGCACCAGAAGACCAGCCCCATATAGATTATCTTCATAGATTACTGGAATCTGAGACAACTGGGGATAAGCACATCCCAGGAACAAAATGAAAGTTCCCCTTTGTATCAGCCTTTGATAAAGCTCTGTATTAGGTGATGGTAAGGCGCTTTTTACAGGCTCCACAATAAGCGCCCGCAGCGGACTTTTCAAAAGAAACTGAAGGATTTGCCGTTCCTGGTCCACGTGATTGTGAGTGGGGTAAACCTTGCAGGAAAATCCCTCCGCAGCCAGCGTCACACGAATATCATTTATCAGTGCAGGATATTCATATTGCTGTTCATCTGGAATCAGAATTCCAACTATATTCTGGTCTTCCAGGCTGGAAAGCCCGGTAATGTAAGCTCCGCTCCCTTTAATGCGGCGGATTTCCCGCTCATCTTCAAGAACCGCCAGAGCAGCCCGGACCGTTTGTCGGCTGACACGGTATCTGACAGCCAGCTCCTGTTCGGTAGGAAGCTTGTTGATTCCCTTTTGAATAGAATCTGAAATGATTTCTCTTAGCTGTTCAACCAGCCATTTATATTTGATCGCCATATATTTTAGTTCCTCTTTCTTAGGTTAGAGCGTGTTTGAAAAAGCATTCCTGCAATCTGTACGCCCCACTTTGCGGTATATTTTGCCCGAATTCGGTTGTCGTAGCCCGCTACGACGCCCTCCTCCGGACAAAATCTCCCACAAATTGTGACGCACATCTTGCAGAAAGCCTTTTCCAAACACGCTCTAGAGCGTGTCTGAAAAAGCATTCCCGCAATCTGTCGCGCCACTCTGGTTTTTTTTATTTTGCTGGGATAGTTATTTCATAAAATTTTCACATGAATTATTTATGATTTCCCAATAAATCTTCTGCTTTTTCACTTCTAAAACCCAAAATATTATACCTTTTTTCAAATGATCAAACCTTTTTTTTCCAGCTTAGACAGTTTGCCAAATCGAAAAACATAGAAAAAGGTGTAATATTTTTCACAAAATCATAAGAAAACAAACTTTCTAAATGAGAAATCATAAAATATCACCCCTTTTCCTGCCTGAAATTCATTATAATATAAATTTGTCTGTATTTCACTATGAAAACCAACAAATTTGTATTGTTTGAACTGACGAAACAACCAAAAGACGGGAAAACAATATTGAAATTTATGTTGATTTTCGCTAAATTATAGACATCAAGAAGAACACGGATTCAAAGAACGGACGGAAAGCTGAGACAGCAAACGGATCAGTGTTGAACGAGAAACCAATGGCAGGCGCGACCTGCAAAAGTATTTTTTCTAAAAGAAAGAGAGGAATAATCACTATGAAAAAGAAATTAGCAGTTATGGCACTCGCAGCAGCAACACTCAGCATGATGGCTATGCCGGTTTACGCTGACGATCTGGTAACAGTTGGATACGCTCAGGTTGGACATGAATCAGACTGGCGTACAGCAAACACCCAGAACTATCAGGATGTTTTCTCAGAAGATGCTGGATACAGCCTTGATCTTGTAGACTGCGACAATGACAATGCTGCACAGCTTGAAGCAGTTCGTACATTCATTAGTAAAGATATGGATTACATCGTAATCGCTCCGATCCAGTCCGCTGGCTGGGACACCGTTCTTCAGGAAGCACAGGATGCTGGAATCCCTGTAATCATCGCAGACCGTGAGATCGAAGCAAGCGACGATTTATATGATGCATGGGTTGGAACAAACACAACAAACGAAGGTATTACAGCTGGTAACTGGTTAGCTGAGTACCTTGGCGATAAAGACGCTAACATTCTTGTAATCGAAGGTTCCGTAGGAGCTTCCGCAGCACTCGGACGTACAGAAGGATTCAATCAGGTAGCTGGCGAGCATGATAACTGGAAGATTCTTGATTCTCAGTCTGGTGATTTTACACAGGCTGGTGGTCAGGAAGTTATGGAATCCTTCATCAAATCCTATGAGGGACAGTTCAATGTAGTTGTCTGCCAGAACGATAACGAAGCATACGGCGCAATGGATGCAATGGATGCAGCAGGTATCACCTACGGTGTTGATGGCGATGTAACTCTTATTTCCTTCGATGCAACACACGATGGACTTCAGTATACATTAGATGGAAAGATCAACTGTGATGTTGAGTGTAACCCGATCCAGGCTGAAGTTGTTAAGGGCGTAATCGAGAAAATGCAGGCAGGCGAAGAATTTGAGAAGACAACACTTGTTGAGGATCAGGCATTCGTAGCACCTGGAATTGAGAGCGAGTATGCTACAACTATGACAGATGAAGTTCTGGCTGGACGTGCTTACTAATCAAAAAAATCAATCGGAGAGTATGAAAACAGCAGAGCTGTGAAACAATCCGTAAACATCGAAATTGGTTATCAGCAAGCAGCTGAAAAACGATAAAGATGAACAAATAGGGGAGGAAAGTCCCAAGGCGGATTTTCTTCCCCTTAATTTTCGCGAGCAACGAGCCAAAGTCCATGCTTGCATGAGACCTTGGCGGCTGCCGCGATAACGGGTAAAACTCGCAGAGCGTGTTTTATCCCGTTGTTTATACGAGGTTATGAGCCGCAGAACCGAGAAATCTATGGCAAATAACGCGATAACGGGGAGAATGAAAAATGAAGTTGATAACGGGAAGGGAGGAATCGCGTTGGAGGCAGGAGTAGTATTGAAAATGCAGGGAATCTGCATGACATTCCCAGGTGTAAAAGCACTGGAAGACGTGGATCTGACATTGAAAAAAGGTGAAATCCGCGCGCTGATGGGAGAGAATGGCGCGGGTAAATCCACACTGATCAAGTGCCTGACCGGCGTAAATAAATTTGAGGCTGGAGAGATTTATCTGGAAGGATTTGATCATCCCATCGTAAATAAAGATACCATGGACGCCCAGAAGAAGGGCATTTCTACTGTATATCAGGAAGTAAACCTCTGTCCAAACCTTTCGGTGGCAGAGAATCTTTACATAGGCCGCGAGCCGCTGACAAAGCTTGGAACGGTCAACCGAAAGGCAATGAACCGTCAGGCAGCTGCCCTTATGAAACAGCTGGAGCTTGACGTTGATGTAACACGTAATCTTGAAGAATATTCACTGGCATTGCAGCAGATGATCGCAATTGCCCGTGCTGTAGATATGGACTGTAAGGTGCTCATTCTGGATGAGCCCACATCTTCACTGGATGATCGTGAAGTAGAAAAGCTTTTTACCATGATGCGCAGACTGAAGGAGAAAGGTGTAGGAATCATATTTGTTACCCATTTCCTGGAACAGGTTTATGCAGTATGTGACGGAATTACCGTTCTTCGAAATGGTCAGCTGGTTGGCGAGTATGAGATCGCAGATCTTCCGAGAGTGAAGCTGGTAGCAGCTATGATGGGAAAAGATTTCGACGATCTTGCTTCCATTAAACCGGAGACCACAGGAGATAAGAGAAAAGAACCGATGGTAATCGAAGCCCGTGGCTTAAGCCATGCAGGAACCATCAAACCATTTGACCTTGATATCCACAAAGGAGAGGTTATCGGTCTTACCGGACTTCTTGGAAGCGGACGAAGCGAACTGGCACGTACTATTTACGGTGCTGACCGCGCCCAGACTGGTACTTTGAAAGTAAAAGGCAAGGAAGTTAAGGTGAAAAATCCTATTGATGCCATGCATCTTGGAATGGGACTTCTTCCTGACGACCGTAAAGCGGAGGGAATTGTTGCAGATTTGTCCGTAAGAGAAAATATCATCCTTGCAATTCAGGCAAAACAGGGAGTTCTGAAAAAGATCCCTATGGCAAAACAGTGTGAGATTGCAGACAAGTATATTGATCTTCTCCAGATCAAATGTGCAAGCCGCGAGACTTTGATCAAACAACTTTCCGGTGGAAACCAGCAGAAGGTTATCCTTGCAAGATGGCTTGCAACAAACCCGGATTTCCTGATTCTGGACGAGCCTACTCGAGGCATCGATATCGGTACCAAGACAGAGATCCAGAAGCTGGTTCTGAAGCTTGCAGATGAAGGAAAGAGTCTGATCTTCATTTCCTCTGAGATTGAGGAAATGCTCCGTACCTGTAACCGTATGGCAGTTCTCCGTGACGGTCAGAAGGTTGGAGAGATTGATGAGGCAGATATGAACCAGATGAACGTAATGAAAGCAATCGCAGGAGGTGAGCAGTAATGGGTAATTTCAAAAAACTGGCGCAGAAACGTCTGTTCCTTCCGGTTTTCAGTATGATCCTGGTCATGCTGATCAACGTAGTATATGATATTGCAACAGGAAGTGCACCGCTTTCCTTCTTTATGATTTCCATTAAGAATGGTGTACTTTACGGACGTCTGATCGACATCCTGAACCGTGGAAGTGAAATCGCCATACTGGCAATCGGTATGACACTCGTTGTATCTGCTTCCGGCGGTACTGATATTTCCGTTGGTTCCGTAATGAGTCTTTACGCAGGTGTCTGCTGTATGATCCTTGCAGGATACGGAAATGTAAATGTGCAGGAATATGCGCATCCGCTGCTGGTTGGCATTGGAGCCGGACTTCTTGTCACTTTGATCTGTGGCGTTTTTAATGGATTTCTGGTTGCCTATATGAATATTCAGCCTATGGTCGCCACCCTGATCCTATGGTCGGCAGGCCGAGCAGTAGGACTTCTTCTTTGCAACAGCCAGATCGTTTATGTTCGAGTTCCTTCTTTCCAGAAGCTTGGCGCTTACTGCGGAATCATTCCTACACCGATCATTGTGGCTGCTGTGTGTGTAGCAATTGCTTCTATTGTACTTCGCTACACAGCACTTGGAACTTACATCCAGAGTGTTGGTATTAACAAAAAAGCTTCCCGTATCGCAGGCTTTAATTCCGCAAAGATCATCCTTATGTGCTATGCAATCTGCGGTCTTTGTGCAGGTCTTGCAGGTATGGTTGCAACCTCCAGAATCTATTCAGCAGATACCAATAACATCGGTCTGAACATGGAGCTGGATGCAATTCTTTCTGTAGCACTTGGCGGCAACAGCCTTGGCGGCGGTAAGTTTTCCCTGGCAGGTTCCATCATTGGAGCGTACACCATCCAGGCGATTACCACAACTCTGTATGCACTTGGTGTTTCTTCTGCACAGGCACCGGTATTTAAGGCAATCGTAGTTATTATTATCGTAGTAATTCAGGCTGAGCCAGCCAAAGCCTTCTTTAAGAAGCTGACAAAGAAATCCGGAAAGGAGGCAGCTCGGGCATGAAAAAGAAAAAAATAAACAGCAATAACCTGTTGCTGCTGATCACCATTGTATTATTCTTTGTAATGTATGCTGCAGGATGTATCGTATATGCGGACAAAGGCTTTACCCGTTTCCAGACATTTCTGAACATCCTGATCAACAATGCAGGTCTGATCTGCATCACAGCTGGTATGACATGCGTTATGCTTACTGGCGGTATTGATATTTCCGTAGGTTCCCTGGTTGCTATGGACTGTATGATCCTGGCAGTGGGAATCGAGCAGTGGGGATGGTCCAGCCCGGTACTTATGCTTCTGATTCTTGCAATTGGCATTATATTTGGTATTGTTCAGGGCTTCTGTATTTCCTATCTGGAAATCCAGCCTTTCATCGTTACTATGGCAGGAATGTTCTTTGCCAGAGGTATGACAGCCGTGATCTGTAAAGAGCAGGTAAGTATTGTTTCTGACAAGATTTTTACCACTCTTTCCAGCTTTAAGATTTCCCTTCCATTTGGAGGGTATCTGAACAAAAAGGGAATCATGCAGTTTCCATACCTTCGTGTAACTGTTGTAGTTGCATTGATCGTAATTCTTGCTATTTATCTGATGCTGAAATACACACGCTTCGGCCGCAGTATTTACGCAGTAGGCGGCAATCAGCAGTCTGCAACCCTGATGGGACTTGATGTTAAGAAAACACAGATGAAAGCATATATTCTTTCCAGTTTCCTTACTTCCATCGGCGGAATCTGCTACTGTCTGAATACCATGGCAGGTACTACCACCCAGGCAACCGGCCTTGAAATGGACGCTATTTCCTCCGCAGTCATCGGTGGTACACTTCTTACCGGTGGTGTAGGAAATGTACTTGGTTCCTTGTTTGGTGTATTGATCAATGGTACGATTTCTACTTTGGTTAAAACCAATGGAAAACTGATCAGCTCCTGGTCCAACATTGTAACAGCAATCCTGCTGTGCTTCTTCATTGTACTTCAGAGTGTATTTGCACTGGTAAAGGAGCGGAAGAGCAAATAAAAATTGAATAAAGACTGAAATGAGACAGGCGGGTACATGATTGAAATGTGTATCTGTCTGTTTTATTTTGGGCATAATGGAAGAAAGGGTAACATACAAATTAGTTAATTGCAATTTTATTCTTCCTGTCCCAATTTCACAAAAATCGGTTCATGTTTCATAGCCGGAATAATTTTTTCCATCATATCTTTCATATTAATTTTCAGGCTGGAGGTGTTAATACAAGGGTGACAGCCGATGTAAGGTTCCTTCAGGAGGTCTTCATCAATAAGCAGCTGCACATGATTTTCCTTATCGTTCATAAGTCCAAGTATACTGACAGAACCAGGTGTAATATCAAGGAATTTCTCCATATAAGTTTCATTGCCGAAGGAAAGTCTGGCAACGCCAAGCTGGGAAGATACTTCCTTTGTCTTAAACTTCTTGTCGCCTGGCAGGAGCAGCAGATAGAAGTTCGTTTCCTGGCGGTTGCAGAGAAACAGGTTTTTGCAGATTACTGCATCAAGCACTTTATCCACATCTTTACAAGCTTCAATGGTCATCAGAGTTTCATGGTCAATCCTCTGATAAGGCACCTGAAGTGCATCAAGAAAATCATAAGTACGTATCTCTTTTTCAAGTCTGCCCGTGGTATCTGCGGGACGTCCGTTTTCAAGCTTTAATTCCATGGTGTTCTCCTTATGTATTCCCCCACAGGGTCTTTTTTGTCAAATATCTGGGGAATATTGTAGCATTGAGAGTTTTTCTTGTAAAGTGGAGGATGTTCTCCCACAAATTGTGATACACATCTTTTAGAAAATATTTTTCAAATACATTCCAGAATAGTGATGAATATTTCAGAAAATATATGCATATATAAGTTCGGAGGCGGATATCTGCTTTTTTCCATAGCGCTCCTGTTGACAAAAAATCAAAAAGGATTTATAAAATCCTTAGAGCCTGCAGATTGCAGGAATGATTTTTCAAACACGCTCTAGAATCTGTGCGGACCTCATGGATTGCATGATGCCGTACTGCATAATAAAATCATCAGGAGGAGCACATCTGAATGAGCAATATCACAAAAAATGCACTGGAAGAGTCTCTGAAGAAATTTCTCCTTCAGAAGCCTCTGGACAAGATTACAATCAGTGATCTGACTACAGACTGCGGAATCAGCCGAATGGCTTTTTACTATCATTTTAAAGATATTTATGACCTGGTAGAATGGTCCTGTATTGAGGACGCTTCCCGGGCTTTGCAGGGAAAAAAGACTTACGACACCTGGCAGGAAGGGCTTCAGCAGATTTTTGAGGCTGTTTTGGAAAATAAACCATTTATTTTGAACGTGTATCGCTCTGTGAAACGAGAGCAGGTGGAAAGTTATCTGTACAGCCTGACCTATCAGCTGATCGAAGGAGTGGTGGAAGAGCAGAGCGAGAATCTGAGGGTTACAGAGGAACAGAAGAAATTTATTGCGGATTTTTACAAATACAGTTTCGTAGGTGTTATGCTTGATTGGATCAAGAGAGGAATGAAGGAATCCCCAGAAGAAATCGCGAATATGGTCTGCGTGACCATGCATGGAAATGTTGGGAATTCCCTGCGGAATATGGAGAAGGAAGGCAATAAAGATTAAGTTTGTCCGAAAAATAAGGGATAACTATGGCATAGCTGCTTTAATCTTGAAAGAGCGGGACATAAAGTTTTCGAAATCAACTTTACAAAGTAAGGCGGATGATAAGTTTTTTGTCATCCGTCTTGTTTTGTAAATTGAGGAAAATTATTTTTTGACGTAGAATACACTCAGAAACAGGAAATACTAAATAAAAGGCAGCAGAATTTCGAATCAGCCAAATAAAAGCTTTTTATCTGAAAGCCAGGAAACAAATCTGAGAAAGTTTAGAAGCTGATTCGAAAAGTTAAAACAAGAATAAACACAGATAGCCGGAAATAATGTAACGGCAAATTTCAGAAAGGTGGTAATTTTTATGTCAAAGAAAAAACATTCCGTATTAGGCATGGCAGCACTTGCCGCAGCAGGTGCAGGAGCAGCAGTTCTGGCAAACAAGAGCCGCGAGGAGAAACAGATCACAGAAGCACACGTAGACCCGAATTACCGCAATACAGAGCGTGGCAAAAATGAGAAAAACAGCAAGGGCATTTATTATACAAACGGTAACTACGAAGCATTTGCCCGCCCGGAGAAACCGGAAGGTGTAGATGACAAGCATGCATATCTGGTAGGAAGCGGACTTGCTTCTCTGGCAGCAGCTTGCTTCCTTGTAAGAGACGCACAGATGCCTGGCGACCACATTCACATCCTGGAAGCGATGGACATTGCAGGCGGTGCATGCGACGGTATTTTTGATCCGATGCGAGGATACGTCATGCGAGGCGGCCGTGAGATGGAAAACCATTTCGAGTGCCTCTGGGATCTTTTCCACAGTATTCCATCTCTGGAAAAACCAGGTGCCTCCGTTCTGGACGAGTACTATTGGCTGAACAAACATGATCCAAACTATTCCCTTTGCCGTGCTACTGTAAATCAGGGCAAAGATGCTCACACAGATGGAAAATTCAATCTGAGCCAGAAGGGCTGTATGGAGATCATGAAGCTGTTTTTCACAAAGGACGAGGATCTTTACGACAAGACCATCGAGGATGTATTTGATGATGAGGTTCTGAATTCCACATTCTGGTTATACTGGAGAACCATGTTTGCGTTCGAAAACTGGCACAGCGCACTGGAGATGAAGCTTTACATCCAGCGTTTTATCCATCATATCGGCGGACTTCCGGATTTCAGTGCTCTGAAATTCACCAAATACAATCAGTATGAGTCCCTGATCCTTCCAATGAAGAAATATCTGGAGGATGCAGGTGTTGACTTCCAGTTCAACACAGAGGTTACCAATGTAATCTTCGATATTCACGATGGTAAAAAAGTGGCAACTGCTATTGAGTGCAAGGTAAAGGGTGTTGAGAAGGGAATCCTTCTTACTGAGAATGACTACGTATTTGTTACCAACGGAAGCTGTACAGAGGGAACTATCTACGGTGACCAGAATCACGCTCCAAATGGAGATGCTGAGGTTCGTACAAGCGGCTGCTGGAGCCTTTGGAAAAATATTGCAAAACAGGATCCGTCTTTCGGACATCCGGAGAAATTCTGCTCCGACATTGCGAAGACCAACTGGGAATCTGCAACTGTTACTACACTGGATGACAAGATCATTCCTTATATTACCGACATCTGCAAGCGAGATCCAAAGAGCGGAAAGGTTGTTACCGGCGGTATTGTAAGCTGTCAGGATTCCAGCTGGCTGTTAAGCTGGACCATCAACCGTCAGGGTCAGTTCAAGGATCAGGATAAAGATAAGGTTTGTGTCTGGGTATATGGTCTTTTCACAGATGTACCTGGCGATTATGTAAAGAAACCAATGAAAGAGTGTACCGGTAAAGAAATCACGGAAGAGTGGCTGTACCATATGGGCGTACCGACTGATCAGATTGAGGATCTGGCTGAAAACAGCGCAGTCTGCGTACCGACCATGATGCCTTACATCACTGCATTCTTCATGCCAAGAGCCAAAGGTGACAGACCGGACGTTATCCCGGACGGCTGCGTGAACTTCGCATTCCTTGGACAGTTCGCTGAGACTCCAAGAGACACTATTTTCACCACAGAGTACTCCGTACGTACTGCAATGGAAGCTGTATACGGACTTATGGGCGTAGACCGTGGCGTTCCGGAAGTGTGGGGCAGCGTATACGACGTGCGAGAACTCCTTGACGCCAGCGTAAAACTCATGGATGGCAGATCACCACTTGAAATTGAGCTTCCTGGACCGCTGAATCTGGTGAAAAAACCTTTGCTGAAAGCAATCAAGGGAACCTTGGTGGAGAAGGTGCTGAGAGACCATGATGTGATTAAGGATTATATGCTGGAGAAATAAGCGGTTGTAAAAATTTTATATGCTGAAACGAGCGAAGAGTCGGAGTGATCCGGCTCTTTGTTTTGTACTACAACAAATGAAATTGAAAAACTGTTTAATGGCGAAAAAGCGGAATCTTGCAAGGCTATTAACAGTGTGATGAACTAAAGCGTGTCTGAAAAAGGCTTTCTGCAAAATAAGATATAATATTGCGGTTTCTGGACAAGAAGCTGTTTGGTACAAGAGGAGAAAATCGTATGCAGTATATTGAATTTGGAAAAGATAAAGATAAGGTATCTGAAATTGTTATGGGATTGATGAGGATTTCAGAGATGTCCACTGGTGAGGTCTTGGATTTGATTGAGACTGGTCTTGAAGAGGGGATTAATTTTCTGGATCTCGCAGACATTTATGGTGGCGGAAAATCAGAAGAAGTGATAGGAAAAGTGTTTACAGAGAATTCTTCTTTACGCACTAAATTTTTTATTCAGTCAAAATGCGGAATCCGTTGTGATCCGGATTTTACCTATTTCGATTTTTCCAGAGATTATATTTTGGAGGCTGTAGATGGAATTTTGTCCAGACTTCACACAGATCATCTGGATAGTCTGCTTCTTCATAGACCAGATGCGCTTATGGAACCAGATGAAATTGCAGAGGCTTTTGACCGCCTTTATAAAGCTGGAAAAGTACGGAATTTTGGGGTTAGCAACATGACGCCTATGATGATGGAAATGCTAAGCAGGGAAATACAGTTCCCAATTTGTGCAAACCAGATTCAGCTTAGCTGTGCCGTTACCCAGGTTTTTGACGCTGGTTTTCACATGGATATGCAGTGTGATAAGGGAATCATGAGGGATGGCGGTGGAGTACTGGAATACTGCCGTATGAAAAAGATCCCGGTTCAGGCGTGGTCTTCCCTTCAGTATGGATATTTTCAGGGAACTTTTCTTGAATCTGATAATTATCGGGAATTGAACACTGTGCTCAACAGAATTGCTTCTGAAAAGGTGGTCACTCCTATGGCTGTTGCTCTTGCCTGGATTCTTCGCTATCCTGGAGCAACTCAGGCTGTAATCGGCACTACAAAATCGATTCGTGTCCGTGAAGCAGCAAAAGCAACGGAAGTTAGGTTGAGCAAAAAAGAGTGGTACGAGATATATCTGGCTGCTGGAAATGATTTGCCCTGATGAAGTAAGTCAAGTGGATATTCCAGGTTCCGCTTCGCTACTTGCTCATATAATAATTGAAATCAATCAAAAAAGGGAGATGCGAAAAAACTCAATCGAGTTTTTTCACATCCCCTTTGTTTCAAAAGAAATGAATTAAAAAGGAGCAGAATATGAGAAAACAACAAAATTTTCAATGGAAAGAAATGACCATGGGAACCTGTTATTATCCGGAGCATTGGAGTAGAGAACTGTGGCAGGATGATTTACAGAGAATGAAGGCGGTAGGGATTACCGTGATCCGTGTGGCAGAGTTTGCCTGGAACAAAGTGGAGCCGGAAGAGGGCGTTTTTACCTTTGATTTCTGGGATGAATTTATGGAGTTATGTAAACAGGAAGAAATGCAGGTGATTTTTGGAACACCTACTGCCACACCACCAGCGTGGCTTACGGAAAAATACCCGGAAGTTTTAAATTGCCGTCAAGATGGAGTTCCATATCGTCATGGAGCCAGAAGACATTACAATTACAATTCACCAAAATATAGAGAATTATCTGCAAGGATCGTAGAAAAGCTGGCGCAGCATTACGGCAAACATCCGGCAATTGTGGGATGGCAGATTGACAATGAACTGAATTGTGAGGTGGATGAATTTTATTCAGAGGCAGATTCTGTTGCCTTTCGTAATTTTGTGAAAGAAAAGTATAAAACTCTGGATAACCTCAACGAAGCATGGGGAACTGTTTTCTGGAATCAGACCTATACAGACTGGGAGCAGATTTATGTTCCGCGACCGGTGTTAAATAATGGTTGCAATCCACATCTCAGGCTGGATTATTACCGTTTTATTTCAGAAAGTACAATTTCTTTCTGTAAAATGCAGGCAGAAATAATCTCGAAATATAAGAAAGACGGAGACTATATCACCACAAATGGTATGTTCTGGAATCTGGATAATCACAAGATGGCAGAGGAATGCCTGGATGTTTATACATATGATTCCTATCCAAGTTTTGCATTTGGGTTGAACAGAGATCTGAAGACCGCGAAAGACCTGAATGACCGTCATTGGAGTAAAAATCTAACGGAAGTACGTTCCATATGTCCTCATTTTGGTATTATGGAACAGCAGTCTGGGGCAGGTGGATGGACTACAAGAATGGAAGGTCCGGCACCAAGACCTGGTCAGCTTACACTTTGGGCAATGCAGAGTGTAGCCCATGGCGCAGATTATATTTCTTTTTTCAGGTGGAGAACCTGTACTTTTAGTACAGAAATGTACTGGCATGGAATTTTGGATTATGACAATCGCGATAACCGTAAGCTGGCAGAGGTAAAAGACTTTTATAATAAATTAAAGTGTCTGGATGAAGTTTGCGGAGCGGATTATACAGCTGCATTTGGAGTATTAAAAGACTACGACAATATGTGGGATACGAATGTGGATGTATGGCATAGAAGGGTGGAAGCGCAGAGCTCAGAAGAAATCTTCATTGCTTCTGAAATTTATCACACCCCATATAATACGTTATATCTGAGCGAGGATACAGATATAAAGGAATTGCAGAAATATCCAGTGCTCATCTATGCACATCCTGTTATTATGACGGGAAAAAGAGCTGCTTTACTTAAAGAATATGTAGCAAATGGCGGAATCCTGATCATAGGCTGCCGTTCTGGATATAAGCAGGAAAATGGCAAATGTGTTATGCTTCCGCAGCCCGGACTTTTGCAGAAAATTACTGGTTCAGATGTGAGAGATTTTACATTCACAAGTCCAGCAGAGCCGTCTGTCACCGCCAACTGGGACGGTCAGACGATTGACATGCCAATATTTAACGACATTATGGAGCCTGTAGAGGAGGGAGAAACTCTGGCTTTCTACGACAATAGCTATTACGCAGGAAAACCAGCCGTAATCAGAAAGAATACAGGAAAGGGATATGCAATTCATTTTGGCAGTACTTTTTCCAGAGAAAGCATGAAGGTGCTGTTAGAATACACAGGAATTCTGGAACCATTCCAGGCTATGCTTGAAGCTCCACAGGAGGTGGAAGTCATTCAGCGTGTGAAAGGAAATAAGAAATACTTCTTTGTCCTGAACTATATGGGTTCAGAACAAAAAATTGTGCTGAAAAAGCAGATGCGGTCCTTATATGATAATGTAATTGCAAATGGTGAAATCTGCATGAAACCGTATGAGACAATAGTTTATGAAGTTTTGGAATGAAACAGGAAAATGTTTTTGAAAATATGAAATTAAATAAATCAGAAATAGTTAAACGAAGAGTCGGAGAAATCCGGCTCTTTGTTGTTTATAAGGTAGTGAGCCAAATTCATAGAACGCGTTTGATTTCAGTTTTTAAACGCGTCATGGTTAGGGGTTAGGTTATGAATAAAACAGGTTAATTCAACAGAAAAACAAGTTATATCCAATAATTGTCTTGCATACCTATTATTTAATCCAGTATAATGATTATATAAAAAATATTACAGGAGGGGGGATGCAGATGAAGACACAATCGAAGAAACGTAAGATAATCCGTACGGTTTTACTGGTGATTCTTTTGCTTCTGATAGTGGCTGCGGGTGGTTTTATTTCAGTGTATGAGGGTCGCTTTCAAACCATAAGCAGTATTCAGAAAGTGACAGATTACGACGAGTACAATCTGTATCGCATGGATGTGAAATATGATTATGATCTGGATCGGCTGATCGAATACGGCATAACAGATAACCAGAGCTTTGTTGATGCCATTGTGAAAGAGGCACTTCCTATCTTGCCAGTACATATTAAAGCACCGGATTTTGGCTGCAGTGCTTTTACCCTGCAGGAAGCAGACGGAAATGTGCTGATGGGCAGAAACTATGATTTCAAACGGGATACTTCTGCAATGCTGGTTTACTGTGAACCGAAGGGTGGTTACAAATCCGTGGCTTTCGCAGCATTGGATAATATCTCTGCAAATATTCCGGATGCGAGTATGAAGAAAAAGCTTGCCACATTAACAGCACCATTTATCTGCCTGGACGGCATGAATGAAAAAGGGGTATCTATTGCAGTCCTTACTTTGGACAGCGAACCGGTTCACCAGAATACAGGCAGGCCGGTGATCGGAACCACGCTTGTGATCCGTTTGATTCTGGACCGCGCGGCAACTACAGAAGAAGCCGTAGAGCTTCTGAACCAGTATGACATGTTTGCTACAAGCGGCAGAGATTATCACTTTTATATCACAGATGCTTCCGGTGATGGCAGAGTAGTGGAGTATGACTGTGAAAGCGAAACCAGAGAAATGGTTGCCACACCAATTCGTTCCATCACGAATTTCTTTGGACTCTATAAGGATAAAGTCCTTCCGAATCAGAAGAATGGCATTTACGGTCACGGAAAAGAGCGGTATGACAAAATGGAAGCTATTTTTGACTATGAGGAAGTTTACACCAGTGATGTTGCATGGGAGGCTTTGAAGGCCGCATCACAGGAGCCGTCAGAGGAGGAAGTTACCAGTAATACCCAGTGGTCTATTGTTTATGATGATACCAATCTCACCGCAGAAATTGCCCTTCGGAGAAACTGGGATGATGTGATCGGGTATAATCTGAAGGATAACACGATTACACTAAAATAATAACATAGAGCCTGTTTCAAACATAATCAGGTAGTCTTAAAGGAAGAAAAAGACACGTGAACCGTTACTGTTAACTGGTAACATTCCGCGAGGTGTTTTTTGTGAACAAAGTTCACAGAAAACCCAAGAGTTGCGGCGCGAAATCATGCAAAGCATGATTTCTGTGCATCGCGAAGCGTGTTACTGTGAACGGAGTGAACAGTAACCGTGAACCAGCAGTTCAAAAGTTCAATATAAGGTTTTAAATGCCTCGTCAAAGGGAAGCTTCATCATTTCACCGGCGGGGCATTTTGATTATTTGAAATACTAATCTCGTTACAGTGTTGACTGGAATGTTAGTTAAATTTGTCTATAAATTTGAAACAATATGTCAACTTAGTCTGAAAAATAACACTTTAACACGTTAATTTTGATTGACTCCATAGTATATGCAGTGTATTATGAATTTATAATTGCTGTTTGCGGAGTGGATAAATGTATGGGGTATGCATAAGAAAAAAGTGTAAAACTCTTCAGGCAAAGCGAATAGTTTTTATAATCCATCTATCTAAAGGGGGAGTCATTTATGACAGGAAAGAGAAAAAGAAAACTGGCAATGCCAGACACCCTGATCATCGTAGCATCCGTTGTACTTCTGGTGGCGATTCTTTCATGGATCATTCCATCCGGAACCTACGATTATCAGGAGATGAACATCAATGGAAGAATTCGAAATGTAGCCATTGATGGAACTTATCACACAATTGATAAATCCGAAGTTACCACAACCGGATTCCTTGGATTTTTCAGTGTACTGTATCGAGGCTGCGTGGAGGCTGCTGATGTAATCTTCATGATCCTCTGCTGCTGCGGAACTTTCGGTGTTGTGGTGAAAACAGGTGCTTTCCATGCAGGAATCGGAACCATTTTAAAGAAACTGAAGGGAAAAGAAATTCTGCTTGTTCCAATCATTATGATGATCTTCGGACTGGGCGGTTCTGTGTTTGGTATGGCAAGTGAATTCTACGGATTTTATCCATTGATCGTAGGTCTGGGAGTTGCTCTTGGATATGATGCAATGTTCGGATTTGCCATTATTGCAGTTGGAGAGTTTGTTGGATTTATGGGAGCGACATTGAATCCATATTCTGTAGGAATTGCCCAGACAATTTCAGGTGTAGAGCTTTATTCCGGAACCGGATACCGTGCGATCTGCTTCGTGATCTTCATGGCAATTTCCATTATCTATGTAATGGTTTACGGGCGGAAAATTAAGAAAAATCCAGGTGCATCCGTTGTATTTGGTGAAAAAAACATTCATGCCTTTGACAGAGATGAGTTAAATGAATACAGCTTTACCTTAAAAGATGGTCTGGTTCTTCTGGATGTTCTTGTAGTGCTGGTTGTTCTTATGCTGGGTCTGATCAAATGGGGATGGGATTTCCCGCAGCTTTGTGGCTTGTTCCTTCTTATGTCTATGATTGCTGCAGCAATCTGTAAGTGGTCTCCGAATAAATGGTGCAGTGAGTTTATTGACAGCGCAAAGACTGCAATGTGGGGATGTATCCTTACTGGTATTGCGAAGGCTATCACAGTTGTTATGCAAGATGCGCAGATTATGGATACGGTTATCTACGGTTTGTCAAACGTGCTGAAAAATGCGCCTCATGCAGTTTCTGCACAGGTAATGCTCGTAGTACAGACGCTGATCAACTTCTTCATTCCGTCTGCAACAGGTCAGGCTTCTGCAACCATGCCAATCATGGCACAGCTGGCAGATATTATTGGTGTGAGCAGACAGACAGCAGTTCTTGCATTCCAGTTTGGCGACGGACTTTCCAATATTTTCTGGCCGACGGCAGATATCGTTATTATCTGTGGCCTGGGTGGAATTTCCCTGCAGAAATGGTATAAGTGGTTTACGCCGCTGTTTCTGATCTTGTTTGTGACACAGGCGATTTTGTTGGGAATTGCAACTGGAATTGGGTTCTAGAGTGTGTTTGATATTTAGAAAAGGTAAGTCTAATGGAAAGAAAAGGAAACTTAATTAAACTTACAGACCTGTCTTCCGATTTCATCATCGACCTGAAATATGCCACGCCGGATAATTTCACTGGCGTGCAGGTGTACCAGTCAGCGGATTGCTGGCTGGATGAGCACACAGCGCAGATCCTGATAAAAGCGAAGGAAATTTTCGAAAAAGATGGCTATCGGGTGAAAATCTGGGACGCTTATCGTCCAATTCGTGCGCAGAAGCGGTTCTGGGAGATCATGCCAAATGATGATTTCATTGCCCGTCCGCCGGATATGACGAAAATTAAGAAATTCCGTCCTACTCATATGAACGGAATGTGTGTTGACGTCACACTAACTGATAAAGAAGGCAACGAAATCGAAATGCCATCTCCATTTGACACCATGGACGAACGCGCAGCCCTGAACTTTGCCGGTCATTCAAAAATCGGAAGAAGAAATGGTGAATATCTGAAAAAAGTAATGGAATCTGTTGGATTTTTGGCGTACGAATGCGAATGGTGGCATTTCTATGACGTGTCTGCGGAACCAGTGCCGTTTTCGGATTATGAAATATAGTTTTGGAATATGAGATTCCATTAAAAGGGTAAAACAAAGCAGTTGCCAGAAAGTAAGCTGATCTATAGACCTATTGTAAATATTAATAAGATGTCAAAAAAGCCAGGGATAGTCACTACAAAAAGCCTCATCCCTGGCTATTTTTGTAGAAAAAATCATACAAAGTGTAAGAATCTATAACATTTCAAGAAAAATATTCGTATTTCAAAAAACTCAATTTTCTGTAATAATAAGTACATCAAAGAGAGATACCGGTAAATCTCAAATAGAAAACGCAAAAAAAGAAGAACGAAAATTTCAGGGAGGTTATAGTAGAATGAAAGGAAAAAAACTTGTTTCTTTAAGTATGGCAGCTGTTATGTGTGCGGGCGGTCTGGCTGTTTATGGTGGACAGGAAGTTAAAGCTGATGATAAGGTTTCCGTTGTTGTGGCTACAAACTGGGGCGAAGGCGATTCTAAATACGATTATTTCTATCCTGTTTTCCAGAAATTCCAGGAAGAAAATGCTGATACAATGGACATTACCCTTCAGACATACAGCACTGAGGATTACAAGACGAAGATCAAAACCCAGACAGCATCCGGAGATCTTCCCGATGTATTTACATACTGGGGCGGCGGCATGATGAAAGATATGGTTGACGCTGGATTGCTTCTTAATGTAGATGATTACTTTGCAGATAGTGAAAGCGTAACAAAAGAAGATTTCGATGATGGAGCATTTGATTACTATATTGCTGGAGATGGAAATGCATACGGTATTCCGATTGAGTCCACAAGAGGTGTTCTCCTGGCAAACAAAACTCTTTTTGAGCAGTATAATCTGGAATACCCAACAACTTACGATGAGCTGTTAGAGGTTGGAAAAGTATTTAATGAAAATGGAATTATTCCAATGGCGATCGGAAGCAACGGCGGAACACCTTCAGAGTTCTTCTACAGTGAACTTTACAATCAGTATGAAGGTGGCGCAGATGAGATTGCAGCACTTGCTTCTGGTGGAAACTTTAACACTGACAATGCAGTAAAGGTCGCAGATACTCTTCTTGATATGATTGACAACAAGCTGTTTCCGGAAGATACAATGGCAAACGGTGGCTGGTCTGCAAGCCTTCAGCTTTATACAGATGGAAAAGCAGCTATGACTTATACCTATCCATGGATGTATGAGTCAATTCCGGATGATATTCAGGAATGCAGTGACATTATTCCAATCCCGCAGATGCCAGGTGCAACAATTGATCCGGCAACAATTGAGACAGGATTTACTGTATATGGATTTATGATCAACAAAGCTTCCTATGAGGATCCGGAAAAACATGATGCTATCCTGAAAGTATGCGATATGCTTGCTTCTGATGAGTTAACAGAATCTCTTACAGAGAGTGGAATGATCCCATGCAAGAAAGTAGAAGTTAACAAAGACTCCCAGAAACTGATCATGCAGAAAACACTTGATTATGCGGCTGATAAAACTCTTGTTCAGGTTCACTATACTACAATGCCAAGCGCAGAAGCAATTACCATGATGGATTCCAGTCTTGATGAGCTGTTTATCAATGCACTGACCGGACAGGAATTCGTTGATAAGGTACAGGCAGTACTGGATAAAGAGAAATAAACGGTAGCTGCTTTAAAGGATAAGTAATGTTGATAAAAGGCTGCCGCGAAGGAATGATTAAAAGCGGCAGCCTTTTTACGCCTAAAAGTACATGATATCTTCAGGCGCTGCGGTATAGATGAGGAGGCATTATGAATAATAAATACAAAAAAGTTCCTGTGTGCATAGGATTTTTACTTCCAGTATTTTTGATTTATACCATATTTCTGTTTGTTCCGCTGGTTCAGTCTGCGTATTACAGTTTGACAAGCTGGAACGGAGTAACGGAAAAGGTTTTTGTTGGTTTAGATAATTTCAAAGCACTATTTTCAAATAGTGATTACTGGATCACTTTCTGGAATACCATCAAATTGGTTGTGATCAGTTTATGTATACAAATTCCGGTAGGACTTCTTCTTGCATACCTTTTATATTCAAAAATAAAAGGTATGAAAATATTCCGTACGATTTTTTTCCTTCCAGTTGTTATCGCGCCAGTGGCTATTTCCCTGATGTTTTCTCTTTTTTACAACAGTGAGATTGGCATATTCAACAAAGTTCTGGAGGCAATTGGTCTGGGAAGATTTGCAACAAACTGGCTTTCCAATATTCATACACTTTTATATGCAGTAATGGTACCTCAGGTTTGGCAGTACATTGGACTTTACGTAACAATATTTTTAGGAGCGCTGCAGTCCATGCCAGAAGAGCTTTCTGAGAGTGCACAGATTGATGGGGCAAACAGAACTCAGACATTTTTTCATGTTGTTTTGCCTGAAATCGCGAATTTCACAAATATATGTGTAATTTTGTGTGTGACAGGTTCTCTGAAAGCCTTTGAACATTCCTGGATCATGACAGGAGGCGGACCTGGTGTGAGGTCAGCATATCTTGGGGTGTATATGTATAAAACAGCATTTGTAAACTCAGATTTTGGAACTGGAAGTGCAATTACAGTGACAATTGTATTGCTGTCTCTTGTAATTACCGTATTGTTTAATACAATTTCTGCCTGGCGGGAGAAAAGATAGGAGGAGCCATGAGATTTTTTCGTAAATCCTGGAAATATCAGGTAACGACTGTGATTAAATATTTGTTTCTGATACTGGTAGCAATTGTATCGTTATATCCGTTCATATGGGTGCTGATTTCTTCTTTTAAAGATAATAATTCTATTTTTGGAGATCCGTTTGGATTGCCAGTAAAAATTGCTTTTGAAAATTATAAAGAAGTGTGGGCTGGTGCGGATGTAGGCCGAAATTTTTTTAATAGTATGATCGTTTGCCTTACTACACTGGTAATTTTGATCATTATTACATCTATGGGTTGCTATATTCTTACCAGGGTATGGAAAAATACATTCCTTTCCACATATTTTTCACTGGGAATTATGATTCCAATCCATGCACTTTTGATTCCGTCTGTGCTGATTTTCAAAAAAATCGGATTAACAGATAATTTATTTTCACTAGTTCTGATGTACACGGCAATTAATATATCTCTTAGCATGTATATCATGAATGGATTTTTTGATAGCATTCCAAGAGAAATGGATGAGGCTGCTACGATTGACGGATGTTCCAGAAGTCAGATTTTCCTACGCATTATTTTCCCAATTGCAAAGCCTGGAATTGCTACGGTTGCCACTCTGGCGTTTTTGAACTGTTGGAACGATCTGCTTATGGGACTTGTTCTGATTTCATCTCCGCAAAAGAAAACTTTATCTCTTGCGATTTCTGCATTAAAGGGTTCCTATGCTACACGATATGGTCTCCTGTGTGCCGGATTTGTAATTTCCATAGTTCCGGTTGTTATTATGTATCTGCTTTTCCAGAAACAGGTTATTGCCGGAATGACAGCAGGTGCAGTGAAAGGATAATGGTACTGATATGAAGAAAAATGTAAGATTTACACAAAATGGAATTTATCTGGAAGGTTCTCAGTCAGAGAAAGAAGGAAAAGAAATTCCGTTGTATAGCGGCTCCATCCATTATTGGAGAATGGCTCCTGAGACATGGGAAACAGCGCTGATCAATGCAAAGAATATGGGATTTTCTATTGTAGAAACATATATTCCATGGGGGGTACATGAGCCGGAGAGAAATGAGTTTGATTATGGGAAAAAAGACCCGAGAAAAGATTTGAATAAATTTCTGGATATTTGCGAAAAAGTTGGACTGTATGTAATCGTAAGGCCGGGACCCCATATCAATGCGGAGATGACCTGGTTTGGTTATCCACAGTGGCTTCTCAGAATGCCGGAAATACAGGCAAAGACACCGCTGGGTACTTCTGTAGTATATCCTTATGTAACAGGTGCATTTCCCATTCCATCCTATGCAAGCTCAAAACTGTATGAGGAGACAAGACACTATTTCAAAAGTTTTGCAGAAATTCTGAAAAAACATTGCTATCCGAAAGGCGGAATCGTTGCAATTCAGGCAGATAATGAGACTTGCAATTTTTTCAGAGATCAGCCATATATTATGGACTATTCTGAGGAATCGGTTCAGCAATATTACAGATTTCTGGAAGAAAAATATAAGGAAATTGAGAAGCTGAATAAAACTTATCATTCCAAGTATAAGAAATTTGAAGAAATATGTCCTCCTGCAGGCTACCAGGAGAAAGATGAAAATCTGGAGTATTATTTTGACTGGCTGGAATACAAAGAATACCAGATCCTGGAAGCTTTGCGAAAAATGGTTGAGATTCTGGAAGAGCTTGAACTTCCGATTCCGATTTTTCATAACTGTGCTTACCAGAATTACACACCAATTTCCGTGCAGCGTGATGAGGAGCTTCCAGGTCTCTCAGTAGCCGGAATTGACGCATATCCGGACCCAGGTGATACTTCAATGCTGAAGGAAAGAATCCGTTATCTTGCAGGAAGCAGTAAACTTCCATTTGTACCTGAATTTGGTTCCGGCTCCTGGTTTGACAGGGAACAGCTGCTTAGTCCGGAAGAGGAAAGGTTTGGCTATTTGTATGCGTTCATGAACGGAATGAAGGCAGTAAATTTTTATATGCTTGCTGACCGTGACCGTTGGACTGGCTGTCCGCTTCGAAATGATGGCACTATTCGGAAGGAATGGTACAAAATGTTCCGGGAATTGCTAAGCTTGTTGAAGGATTCAGAGTTAAATACATATAGAAGAAATGCCAGAATTCTTGTATTGAAAAATTATGATATGGGTCGTTTGCGGGCTCTTGTGTCCACAAGAAACCGAAATATGTTTTCCTCCAACTGTTTCATAAAAGGAACAGACATACCAGGAAGCCTGTGGAAAGCTGAAGCTTATGCCGGAAAACTGAATATAGACAGCTGTACTGGCGGATATGACAGGGAAATGTGGGTACAGGAAATTATGGAAACCCTTGATCAGAATGGGTTTGAATATGATATGTCTGATTGCTATGTTACACCGGAAAAGCTGGCTCAGTATGATGTTGTTTTTGCAGCTTCCTATAATTTTATGGAGCCATGGATCCAGAAAAAATTGCTGGATTTTTCCAGACTTTTAGGAAAACAGCTATATCTGGGTCCAACTGTACCGGAAATTGACAGGCGGGGGAACGGGTGTACCTTATTAAAAGAGGAAAGCACAGTAAAAACGGTGGTAAATCCGAAAGATCTATTATTGGAAGATCTTCCAAGATCAGAGTACAGCAGTACAAATTGTGAATTGGCTGTTTACAGAAGAGAATGTGATAATGCTATCATAATTTTTGTGGCAAATACTTCAGAAAAGTCCAAAGAAGCGTCGATAGATTTCCGTGGAAGACGAAAATTTACAGATATGCAAAGCCATGCTAATAAAACAGTAACTGATTGTTTGAATGTGACACTTCGTCCATTTGAAATTCAAATCTGGAAAGTAAAAAAGGAGGAGCACTGAAATGGTTGATAAAAATATATCTGCAGAATGCCTGAAACCAGAGCTTTGGACTCATCTTCAGGAGATTCTGGATCTGTATTGTCCTCCTGTAAAGATTCTTCATATTTTGCAAAAGGCAGAGGGATTTCGGGCTGTTACCCAGAATGGCGAAAAGGTTATGCTGGATTCAAAGTCCCTGGAGCAGCCGAAAGGATTATTAGAGGCTTTTCCAGAGATAGATGAAGTTCGGATTTATACAGAAGCTGCAATGGATTGTTACGATAAAAAGCTGCAGGCAGAAGAGGTTTATGACTGGGATATTGATGATTATCTGGAATATCAATATCGGGCACTAGAAGAAACAGATGGAATACAGGTAATCAGGAGAAGTGATTTTCCTAGGCATATTTTCCAGCCATTGAAAAAATGGATTAAGGAAGATGGTACCTACCTTTTGTGGGTAACAAATCAGGGAAAGCTGTACTTCAATTGTATTCTGGTGGTAAGAGAGAATAAAATAAAGATACTGACCACATCTGGCCGGTATGGTGATGACTGGGAGGATTTAGAAAAGGTAAAAAAGAATCTGGAAAAAGAATTTTATGATTTGTCCTGTCATGTTATAATAAAAGACGGGAATTTCTGACAATAACAACATAAGAAGGGATGGTGACCCAGAATGAGGAAATGGATTGGCAAATTTAAAACAATTTCCATACAAAAGAAAATGGCGATTGCGATGTTAGTTACGCCTGTTTTGTCCAGTTTGATCATTCTGGGTTTTTATTATAATTATACAAGAGAGTTTTATCGTGAAAAGGTAGCTATATTTCAGGAAAACAACCGTAAAAATATGACTGCAAATGTGAATAATATTTTGCGTCAGATTGATACGGTATCGGATCAGGTATTGGGGCTTGCAGTTTTGTCTTCTGAATTTGAAAATTATTCGGAAAAAAGTACATATGACCGTTTGCTTTTGTATCGGAAAATAACATCCCAGCTTACAAATATCTGCATCTCAAATGATACTATAGACAATATTTATATATTGGATTTTGATGGAAATGGTTTCAGTTCCAACAGTGAGTGGAATGAAGATGTTTATAAAGAGGGGTTGGCAGAGCCTTTGTCCAGAGACCAGCAAGGGAAAACAGTGATCCTTCCACCTCACAGGGCAGCTTACCGATACCGCGGAAATGGGGACAAAGCACCCTATATGGTCAGTCTGCTGATTTATCTGAACCGATACACACAAAGTGGTGCAATCGGACTGATCCAGATGGATATTCCCTATGAAAAGATCAGAAAGTCAGTGGAATTGCTGGAAATGACCCAGAGTGATTTTTCTTTTATTGTAGATGAAAACGATTATCTGATTTATGCTCCTGATTCCGCAGATATAGGGAAAAAGGCAAGTAATGTTGTTTACGGAAATTATAATCTGGGCGATCTTTGGGAGAAAGTAAACGCAGATAATAAAAAAGAAAATAATGGAGAACGGAGTCTGATCAAAAAGGCTGCCCTGTTTAATAAAAAGTGGTATCTGATCCAGGTGAACAGTGATGTCATGTTTCGGGAGGAGCTGGGAAAGATCCAGAATACCTGGCTTCTGGTATTTGTAATCTGTCTGTTATGTGCTCTCGGATTGTCGCTCAGCTTATCCCACAGCATAACAAAGCCCATTGCAGGTTTGATCAAAAGTATGGGAAAAGTCAGTCAGGGAAATTTTAATATTCAGGTAGAAAAGCCTTATAACAAAGATCTGGCTGAATTAGTGGAAAGCTTTAACACTATGATTCTGGAAGTGGATGTTCTGATGAAAGAAAATATTCAAAAAGAGCATGAAAAAACCAGAATGGAAATGATGGCGTTAAATGCAAAGATCAATTCCCATTTTCTTTATAACACTTTAAATACCATTAAGTGGCAGGCTATTTCCCAGAGTCAGATGGATATTGCCAACAGCATTGTGGCGCTGACAAAAATTTTGGAATACAGCTGTAAAAACACCCTGGATATGGTCGCACTTAGAGAAGAGATCCAGTTTATTGAGGACTATATTTATATTCAGAACATGCGGTATGGCAGCAGTGTTGTTGTCAAATATCAGATTGAAGATGACTGCAGAGAGTGTCTGGTGCTGAAAATGCTGTTGCAGCCAATTGTGGAAAATGCATTGATTCATGCTTTCGACAATAGCGGAGAGGGAAATGTGATTACAGTTACATGTAAGAAAAATAAGGGACATATGAAGATTTCCGTGTATGACAATGGCCGTGGTTTTCAGTATGAAGGCTTTGACAAACTTACGGGAATAGGCCTGAATAATATAAAAGACAGACTGGAGCTTAATTTTGGAACAGAATCAGAAATGCAGATTTACAGTGTAATAGGAGAAGGAACCCGTGTGACAATAGTATTTCCGATTGTTGAGGGAGGAAAAGCAGCAGATGAAAGTCTTACTGATCGTAGACGATGAAGCCTATGCAAGACAGGCCGTGGCAAATACGATTTCGTGGGCCGAGCATGGGGTTGAAGTTCATCAGGTATCCAGCGGAAAAGAAGCACTGGATTTTATGGAAAAACGTACAGTAGATGTGTTGATGACAGACATTCGTATGCCGTCAATGACAGGTCTGGAGCTGTTGGAAAAGGTTTATCAGAATGGCTGGTCTCCGGCAGCAATTGTTCTTAGCAGCTTTAATGAGTTTGAACTTGTGCGCAGTGCCATGCAGCTTGGTGCAGAGGATTACCTGTTTAAACCAACTATGATGCCAACAGACATTTTGGAGTCAGTACAAAGAGTTCTGGAAAAGAAAAAAGAAACAAAGAAAAAGGCAGTTCAGACTATTTCTAAAAAAGAAATATTGGAAAGATTTCTTCAGGGAGAAAAGGTTTCCAGGGAGAGATACGGAATTTCAGAGGAGCAGTGGCAGGAATTAGAGACAACGGAGTATGCAATTGTCAGTGTCCGGTTGACGAAATATCAGGATTGTCTGGTGAGAGTGTTTGGTGACGACCTGAGTCTTATGCAGTTTTCTATCGGAAACGTGCTGGAAGAGGTTATGGGAACGGAGTATGAGTGTTTTCTCTATCGGATTAATTACAAAGAATATGCAATTATCTGCTGCAAAACAGAAATTCTTGAGCAAAATAGTTGTTTTATTGATGGAATTTATAACAAGCTGAATTCAGGATTTACGTTTCTGAAGTTGTATTATCAGATTGAAGTTGTAGCTGGTATCAGTAATCTGGCGCAGGGAGCAGAAGCTTTGAATCGAAGCTATGCTCTGGCGGTGGAGCTATGTGCAACAGCAGATTCTGAAGTAAACAAGATTCGTTTTTCCAGCGCACTGGATATTTCCGGTTCAATGAAAAGAGAGATGGTGCAGGCACTGAATTATATTGGTGAAAATCTTGGGAATAAAGAGCTTTCCCTGCAGATGGTAGCTGAAAAAATTGGTGTGAGTAAAAATTATTTCAGCAAAATTTTCAAGGAAAGTACAGGAGTTAAATTTGTAGATTATGTTACCAAACAGAGAATGGAACAGGCCAGAAATCTTTATCTGAACAGTGATCTGAAAATATATGAAATTGCAGAACTGGTTGGATATTCGGACTGGCATTATCTTTATAATCTTTATAAGAAGATTTATGGGCATTCGCTGTCAAAGGAAAAAGAAGGGAAGAAATAGAGGGGAAAACAGATGTCTTGCCACAAGAATTAAATCATGCGGCAAGACATATATGTGTAAAACTGTATTTAGGAATTATCCACTGGCAGCATAAGCGCTATCGTGCTCCCTGTTTCGCTGCTCTCCAGCACCTTTACGGTTCCCCCGTGCTCTTTGGCAATAGAGTCAACCAGCGCCAGCCCCAGTCCGGCACCTCCCATGGCCCGGCTGCGGGACTTGTCTACACGGAAAAAAGGATCAAAGATTTTTTTCTGATTTTCAGGTGAAATGCCGATGCCGGTGTCCGTTACCAGAACCATAGCCTGTCCGTTTTCCTGTTTCACAGAAACGGAGACAGAACCATGGGGGCGATTATATTTAATGGCATTTTCCACCAGATTGTAGACTGCACGATAAAGAAGTACATAGCTGCCGGTAACATCGGTATGCGAATCCTGACTGGAGCTGTCATCAAAATGAATTGAAATCCCTGCTTTTTCTGCAACTGGATCCAGGTCGCAGAAAACCTCATCTACAAGCTCTTCCAGCATAACCTGATCTGTTCGTGGAACAGATTTCAGATTCGTCATGTCAAGAAGGGTTCCCACCAGCTGGGAAAGCCTTGCTGTCTGTTCTTTAATCATGGTGAAAAGCTGTCGGTATTCAACCATTTCCGGTTCCTGCTTTTTCTCAAAAACTTCCAGGTTGGTCTGCAATACTGCAAGTGGTGTCCGCAGCTCATGAGCTGCATTTGCAGAAAACTGTTTCTGTGTACTAAAGGCATTGTCCAGCCTGGCCAGCATTTCATTGAAAGAGCTAGTCAGCTGTGCAATTTCATCCTTTGAATTGGGAACTGCCAGCTGGGTGGAAAGGTTCTGCGCCTGGATCTGACTGACTTCACTGGTTAGCTTCTGCAGCGGCGTAAGGGTCTTTTTTGTAAGAAAATAAGTACACACGCTGGAAAGAAGAATAATGATCGTGGTGGCAATAACACTTCGGAGAAGAAAATCCTCCTTGGTTTCCTGAATTTCCTGTTCAAACTGAGGAAAAAGAGCTTTGGGATCTACATTAAAGGTAATGGGTGAATCTCCATCCTGTGGATCCACCTTGATCATATAATTCTGCAATCCGTCCATTCCCGATACGGCAGAATGGCTGATGAAGAAGTACATAAGAACACAGGAGACAATCATCAGTAAGGACAGCAATAAAGTGAGTTTCAGCTGAAGTGAGGTGTGGAAACGTTTTTTTGTCATCTGTATTCCTCCAATATATAGCCCTGGCCAATTTTATTCTGAATAGGGTCAAATCCGATTGCAGCCTTTAGTTTTTTTCTCAGAGATGAAATGTGCACACGGATGGAATTGCTGAAGGTATTTACACTTCCATCCCAAATATGTTCAATCATTTCTTCCGGTGAAATGACCCGGTTCTGATGGAGTAGGAAATATTCCAGAAGGCTGCTTTCTTTTCTGGTAAGGGAAATCGGCACTCCATTTACAGAGGTTTCTCTTGTTCTGGTATCAAAGGTAAGCTGATTCCATTTCAGGCATACATCCTCCTGAACAAATTTTCGCCGGGTAAGGCTTCGGATTCTGGCTTCCAGCTCCTGAAAGTGAAAGGGTTTGGTAAGATAATCATTGGCTCCCAGATCCAGACCGTTTACTTTATCTTCAATCTGATCACGGGCGGACAGGATCAGAACCGGGGTATTGGTATTGTGCTCCCGGAACTGGCGGAGAATTTCCAGACCGTCCGTGCCGGGAAGATTCAGATCCAGCAGGATCAGGTCATAATTTTCTGTCATACACAGGCAAAGCCCTTCGTCTCCATCGAAACAGATATCTGTTTCATAACCATCTATGCGAAGTCCCTCCGCAACAGAGCGGCAGAGCTGTTCTTCGTCTTCTATAATTAAAATGTGCATATTGTCTCCTTTTATAATGTGGTTTTCTGATAGACAGAATTATTTTTACGTACTTCAGTTGGTGTGGCACCAAAATGTTTATAAAAAACTTTTCGAAACAGTTTATAATTAGTGAATCCGTGGCGCTCCAAAATGACAGAAATTTTATCATTTGTGGATACCAGATCCTGATAAATGTGGGAAATACGGATGTCATTCTGGTATTCCAGAAATGTTGTTCCCATACATTTCTTAAAAAAACGGCAGAAATATTTAGGATCAAACATGGCAATTCTGGAAATTTCAGTAAGGGAAATGGCTCTGTTACAATTACAGTTGATGTAATCCAGAACTGGCTTTAGTTTTTCCAGATTCTGATTTTGCCTGCTTGTGGAATCTGCTGTAAATCCGAAACTGAAATTGTGATAAAGCTGATAAAGCACGTCAAAAAGAAGCGTGTTAAACAACAGCGGTGCTCCGTCAGGTTTGGTATCCATTATAAACTGCATTTGCTCCAGTTTTTCTTTAAATTGATTTATTTGTATTTTTTGTCTGTCCCATTCTGGCTGAGAAGCTTGTCTGGGAGTTCCTTCAAGCTGAAAAGTCAGCTGGGCGGCATCGGGAACAAATTTTTCCAGAAAAAGAAGCGGAATCTGAAATACAATAGCTTTGTTTGGACGTGTACATAAAGTAGAATGTACCTTATTTGGCTGTATCAGCGTACATTGCCCGGAACGTAGATTTCTGGAAGTGCTTTCCGTATTTACTTTCAGTTCGCCCTCCTGTAAATAGAGAATTTCAATAGCATCGTGCCAGTGAGGAGGCACGTAGCTTCCAAAATCCACCGATGTATAAAAACGCACATTTGTCCTGAGATCAAGAGGAATCACTTCATAATTTGAAGCTGTGATCACTTTTTTCATAACTGTCTGGCTCCATAAAAAAGAGAATATTGACCTATTATCTAGATACTATCATATCTTGAAAATTAAGGGCAAGTAATTTATTCTAAATTTATAAAAAAGATAATAAGAAACTGTTTGCGGGCAACATTCTGCGAGGCGATTCCCAGTCAGTCCATGAACAGCAACTGATAATAACAATATTGACATTTTTGCACAGACATTTTTAAGAAAGAGAGGTTTTTCCTATGATCCAGAATCCAATTTTACCAGGCTTTCATGCCGATCCATGTATCTGCCGAAAGGGCGACGACTTCTATATTGCAGTTTCCTCCTTTGAGTGGTTCCCAGGAATCCCCATTTACCATTCAAAGGATATGAAAAACTGGGAGCTGTATTCCCATGCCCTTACCAATGCAGAAGATCCTGACTTGAAAAAACTGCCAAGTGCAAAAGGAATCTGGGCACCTTGCCTGACCTACTGTGAAGCAGATGATCTGTTTTATGTAGTATATGGTGTTATGAATTCTATGAATGCCAGATATTTTGATGTAGACAACTATCTGATCACGGCAAAAGATCTGCGCGGTCCTTGGAGTGAACCGGTTTATCTTCATTCTTCCGGTTTTGATGCTTCTATGTTTCATGACGATGATGGCAAAAAATATATTGTAGCTCTTGAATGGGAGACAAGAACTGAATACGAGAAACCGGGCCCAATCTGTATTGTAGAATATGATCCGGCACAGAAAAAAGTAGTGGGAATGCCAAAAGCTTTCTGGAGAGGCGGTACAGACCGTGGTTGTATTGAGGCGCCTCATCTGACTAAGCGTGGGAATTACTACTATATAATGTGTGCTGAAGGCGGAACTGGATATTATCACAGCGTGACAATGGGACGTTCTGAAAATGTATGGGGACCATATGAGGCTGGTCCATGTAACCCAATTGTAACTTCTGTTCCGGAGAATCATAACGAGCGTGCCGACTGGGATCACTTGAAGCCTCGCTATTATAATCCGGAAAGTAAGCTTCAGAAATCCGGTCATGCCAGTTATGTGGATCTTCCGAACGGAGAAACCTGGCTGGTACATCTCACTTCCAGACCTTTTGTTCCAGAGCTTCGCTGCACTCTTGGCCGTGAAACTGCCATTCAGCGTATGAAATGGACAGAGGACGGCTGGCTTCGAATGGAAAATGGAGGCAATATGGCCCAGGAGTTTGTGAAGGAGAGTAAGCTTCCCGAGTATCCGGTGAAAAAGCTTCCGCAGAGGGATGACTTTGATTCTGAAACTCTTGGAATCGGTTATTATGCGCCTCGCATTGATCCTGTGACTTTCGTTGACCTGAAAGCAAGACCAGGCTGGATTCGCCTGCGTGGTCAGGAATCCGGCTGCTCTTTGAATAAGACAAGTATTTTGGCAAGAAAGCTGACAAGTGTACAGGCGGCGGTAACAACAAAGGTTGATTTTACTCCGCTGAGTTACCAGCATACAGCTGGTTTGATCCTTTATTATGATAATATGAACTTTGTATATTTGTATAAATATTTCAGCGATACACTGAATCACAGTGCGATTTCTGTTATGCAGGTGGAAAATGGAATAAAACGGGAATTTTCGGAAGCAAGGACTTTTGTGGAAGATGGACAGGACATCTGGATGCGGTTGGAGGTAAAGGGCAGAAAATCCTGTTTTAAGTGGTCGCTGGATGGAGATACCTATAAAGAAATCGGACCATGCTTTGATACTACGAAATTTTCGGATGAGTATTCTGAGTTTGGTGAATTTACAGGAACTTTCGTAGGAATCACCTGTGGCGACCGTATGCTTCATCAGCACACAGCTGATTTTGATTTCTTTGAATATGTGGCAGATGAGACTGCAGATGTGAAATAAGTGTGTTTTTCTAAAAAAATGAAAATCTTAACACAGATTTTATAGGAAAGATGTTAAAATACGTTCAGACAAATAAAAAACGCTGAAAGGAAAATTAAAAATGATGAATAAAAAAAGACTTATGGCAATTCTGGCAGCAGGAGTTCTGACAGCAACATCTTTCAATCCGGTTATGATTAAGGCTGAAAGCGTATCAGCAGAAGAAGCTGGCATGGCAGTTCCGGCAGATGCAGCAGGCATGAGCGTACCTGCGGATGCAGCTGGCGCAGCAGTTTCTGCAGATGAGGCCGGAGCAGCCGTTTCTGAAGACGAAGCGGGTGTTGCAGTATCCGCAGACGAAGCAGGCGTAGTGGTAGCCGGTGATGGTTCTGAGACAGCTGTTTTCTCTGAAGATGGCACACCTGTGAAAAAAACAGTAAAAGCAGCAGATATTAATATGAAGGTGCAGGATTCCTACGATTTCCCATTCCTTGGCTTAAAGGCAGCCCTTCCGGAAGAACTGAAGAAACAGATCGAAAACTCCGATATGCTTATGATCACAGAGGAAGAATGGAATGATGACAGTACTGGCTTCAAGTATGCCTTTTTCCACTGGAATAAGCTTACTGAGGAGCAGAAAAACGAAGATGTAAACCTTCTTGGAACCGGCTATGAGGACTGGCTCAAGAGCATCGAAAGAGTTGGTACACTTGGTGTTTACAGCAAGGACGTGATTGATGATCTGGATTCTATCACTGGCTGTAACGAGCACAAAGAGCTGGGAACAAGCGAGGATGGAAATTATAAGTACTATCTCAGCATTAATAAAGATGCAGAGTCTGACTTGACAGACGAGATCGAAAAAATTGAGACTACGATCACAGAAATGACAGCTTTTGATCCAAGCAAATCTGTATTTGATATGCCTGCAGAAAATGCCAACCCGGATGCAGGAAATGTAGGCGCATTTGAGACAACGGATATTGATGGAAATGCCTATACAGAAAAAGTATTCAGTGACTATGACCTGACTCTTGTAAACTGCTTTACAACCTGGTGCTCTCCGTGTGTAAATGAAATGCCAGACCTTGACAAGCTTTATCAGGAAATGAAGGAAAAGGGTGTGGGCGTAGTTGGAATGGTTATCGATTCTGTAGGAGAGGACGGAACTACAGATGAAGATACTGTGAAAAAAGCGCAGATTCTCAAGGAAAAAACAGGAGTTACCTATCCTCTTCTGATTCCGGATGCAGGAAACATGAATGGACGTATCAGCGGTCTCAGCAGCTTCCCGGAATCCTTCTTTGTAGATAAAGATGGAAACATTGTAGGAGATCCGATCATGGGCAGCAGAAATCTGGAAGACTGGAAAACAGCTGTAGAGGATGCACTGGAAAAAATTAATTCCGGAAAATAAAAAGTGGTTAGGGAATGTAGGATGAAAAATTATATAAATAAAATCACTCAGTGCAAATGGACAGGAATCGCCCTTGCAGCGGTGGGGATTCTGATGATGGCCTTTGGTATTTACCGGGGTGAAATGGAAGTTGTTTTTACAAAAGCTGTAAATATCTGTATGGAGTGTATTGGAATTGGATGATAAGAAAATGAACATAAAAAACTGGCCCAGACATACCATACAGGCACTCTGGGCGGCACTTACAAATTCCCATATATCCGGATTTGTAACTGGAAAAATATATACAGGAAAGCTGAAAAATGCCTGTGTTCCGGGACTGAACTGCTATTCATGTCCTGGGGCAGCAGGAGCCTGTCCAATTGGTTCCTTGCAGGCTGTGGTTGGAAGCTGGAACTTTAAATTTGCCTACTACGTAATCGGATTTCTGATTTTCGTAGGTGCGATCCTGGGAAGGCTGGTGTGTGGTTTTCTCTGCCCGTTTGGACTGATCCAGGATCTGCTGAATAAGATTCCTTTTCCAAAGAAAATTCGTACTTTCAAAGGAGACAAACTTCTTCGAAAGCTGAAATACGTGATTTTTCTGGTGTTTGTAATTCTGCTTCCCCTGTTTCTCACAGATATAATGGGCCAGGGAGCTCCCTATTTCTGTAAGCTGATCTGTCCGGCCGGAACTTTGGAGGGCGGACTGCCGCTGGTACTTTTGAACAAGGCTATGCGCGGTGCCATTGGCTGGCTGTACATATGGAAAAATACAATTCTGATCGTGACAATTGTTCTTTCCATTATTATTTACAGACCATTTTGCCGTTATATTTGTCCGCTTGGTGCATTTTATTCCGTATTCAATAAGGTCTCCATTTACCGCTACCGTGTAGATATGGAAAAATGCGTTCACTGTGGAAAATGTGCAAAGGCTTGCCAGATGGTGGTCAACCCTGTGGAAAACCCCAACAGTCCGGAATGTATCCGTTGCGGACGGTGTAAGCAGGCATGTCCGGTACACGCCATTGCAAGTGGGTGCAAGAGATAACTGGAATGCTTTGCCATTATCATAGGAATTAACTTTATGTATGTTTTATAAGTAAAAAAGCTTACTGCGATTCAGACATTGAAAAAATAAATGTCTAAGTTGTAGTAAGCTTTTATTGTTTATGGTGTCAGGAAATGCTCTCGATTACATTACGGAGATACTCGTAGCAGATATTAAGATTTTTCTCCCCTTCTTTATCCAGCGGAATCTGCAGTGTGCGCTCCACTCCATTTCGTGAAATAACGCATGGAAGGCTCATTGCGATTCCTTCTAATCCGTATTCCCCTTCCAGAACAACGGAAGCCGGTACGACGGCACGTTCATTTCGCATAATGGCTCCTACCAGACGGCAGACGCTAAGGGCGATGCCGGAGCTTGTGTAGCCCTTCAGTTCTACAATGTCCAGACCGCTGACCTTCACCTCGTGAAGTAGCTTCTCACAGTCAACAGGCTCTTTCAGGCCAAACTGTTTCTGAAAATCATGGAAAGGAATTCCTACAATATTAACCGCATTCCATGGGATAAAGCTTGTGCCGCCGTGTTCGCCCAGAACGAATCCGGTGACATTTTTGGCATCTACGCCGCACAGGTCGGCAAGCATTTTATTGAAGCGGGCGGTGTCCAGAAGAGTACCGGTACCGATCAGAAGATTTCGGGGGTAGTTGAATTCCTTCTGTGCAATATAAGTAAGAATGTCCATTGGATTTGAAACATTAATAATAATGGCAGAACGGGTGTAAGTGGTGATCTGTGTCATGATCTCTTTCATCACCTGTACATTGGTCTGCAGCAACACCATGCGGTCACGGGAGTTACCTGGCTGAATGCTGGGACCTGCGGTGTTGATGATAATTTGGGCGTCTTTACAGTCCTCGTAGGTACCCACCCGGATGTTTGCGTTGGCACTGTATGCAAAGGCGGTGGTGTGGCTGGCATCCAGTACGACTCCCAATGCTTTTTTTTCATTTCTGTTTATGACAACGATCTCATCTGCAAGATTCATTCGCAGAAGAGAGTCCAGAATCGCAGATCCCACATGACCTGCGCCGATCAGAACAATTTTTCCATAACTTATATTTTCCATGATGTCAGGCTCCTTTAGAAATGTAAACTTTCATATATAGTGATGTCACCGATAGACGACATGTCTGTTTTGTGAATAAGAATAGCACTTGTATGCTGCAGAAACAAGAGAATTTTGGATTGCACTGTAAAAAATACGGAATGATAAAAATGAAAACGATTTTCATATTGACTTTGAAAAAGAATCTGCTATAATATGAAAATGATTTTCAAATTGGAGGCGCGGGAAATGAGCGAAAAAGCACAATATCGTACCAGACAGATTACAGAGCTGGAGAATTATCTGTGCTCTATGGAAGGAAAACATGTTACAGTCAGCGATATATGCAAATACTTTAAAAGTCAGGGGATTTCTATCGGAACCACAACGGTGTACCGCCAGCTTGACCGGATGGTGGAGCAGGGACTGGTTGCTAAATATGTGGTAGACGGCACTAGCAGTGCATGCTTCGAGTATCTGGGACATGATGAGCATTGTCATAAGCATATATGCTTTCATTGCAAATGCGAGAAGTGTGGAAAGGTGATTCATCTGGAATGCGGGGAAATGACACATCTGGGCGAGCATATGCTGGAAGACCATGGATTTCAGTGGGATTTTACCAGGACGGTGTTTTATGGAATCTGTGAGGAGTGTAGAGGAAAATAATGAGGTTGAACATGCACAAATTAAAAAATAAATTCAAAAGGCTACTCATGTCAGCTGCCACAATAGGTACGGCCTGCCTTTTGGCAGGCTGCGGTGCAGGTGCGGCGGCAGGAACTGACAATTCCGGTGTGACGGAAAGCCAGAGCGGGGGAAATGGCAGCGAACAGGAGAATGCCAGCACAGATAGTCAGAAGCTTCAGATTGTAGCCACTATTTTTCCAGAATACGACTGGGTAAAGGAAATCCTGGGTGACCAGGCTGAGAATGTGGATCTTACCCTGCTTTTGGGTAACGGAACAGACATGCATAGTTTCCAGCCTACCATGGAAGATATTTTGAAGGTATCCACCTGTGACCTGTTTATTTATGTAGGCGGTGAGTCTGATTCCTGGGTAGCCGATGCATTGAAGGGCGCCGGAAACCCAGACCGAAAAGCAATCAACCTGATGGATGTGCTGGGAGATCAGGTGAAGGAGGAAGAGCTTGTAGAGGGAATGCAGGAAGAAGACGGCCACACTCACGAAGAAGAGCATACCCACGATGATGATCTGGAATACGATGAGCATGTCTGGCTGTCCTTGAAAAATGCGTCTCTATTCTGCGACACCATTGCCAGTAGTCTGGCGGATGCCGATCCGGAGCATTCCCGGCTTTATCAGCAGAACGCCGAGGCTTACGAAGAAAAACTGGCAGCTCTTGATCAGGAATATCAGACTTCAGTGGAGAAATCCCGGTCAAAAACCCTGCTTTTTGCGGATCGCTTTCCGTTCCGCTATTTAACCGACGACTATAATCTTACTTACTACGCTGCATTTGCCGGCTGTTCCGCAGAAACAGATGCCAGCTTCGAGACCATCACATTTCTGGCTGGCAAGCTGGATGAGCTGAAACTACCGGCTGTTCTCACTATCGAGAATTCCGATCAGAAAGTAGCGAAAGCAGTAATTGAAAATACAAACACTAAGGATCAGAAGATTTTGACAGTAAATTCCATGCAGTCCGTAACAACAAAGGATGTGGAAGAGGGAACCACATACTTATCCATCATGGAAAATAATCTCCAGATTCTGAAGGAGGCATTATGAGTCTGATTACTTGTGAGAACCTTACATTGGGATATGAAGGAAAAGCGATTTTATCCGGGCTGAATTTCAGCGTGAATTCCGGTGATTACCTTTGTATCGTAGGAGAAAACGGCTCTGGGAAATCCACACTGATGAAAACCCTTCTTCATCTTCAGAGCCCTATGAGCGGCAGTATCATTCTGGGAGACAATTTAAAAATCAACGAGATTGGCTACCTGCCACAGCAGACTGCACTTCAGAGAGACTTCCCTGCTTCGGTAGACGAAATTGTGATGTCTGGTTTCCTGGGAAGAATGGGGCTTCGTCCTTTTTACAATAAAGCAGAGAAAAAAGAAGCCCACGAACTGATGGAGAAAACCAGGATTACGGATCTGGCTGACCGTTGTTATCGCCAGTTGTCCGGCGGGCAGCAGCAGAGAGTGCTTCTGACCAGAGCTCTCTGCGCCACAAGGAAAATCCTCCTTCTGGATGAGCCTGTTTCTGGTCTGGATCCGGTTGCAACTGCGGATATGTACCAGATTATCAACGAATTAAATAAAGAAGACCAAGTAACCATCATCATGATTTCCCACGATATCAGTGAAGTAGCGACTTATGCAAGTCATGTGCTGCATATTGGACAGAAGGTCTTCTTCGGAACAAAAGAGGAATATCTGGAAAGCAAGATTGGAAAGAGGCTTGTGGATGCTGGAGAGGAGGGAAAAGCATGAGCGGAATTTTTGAAAAACTGGTATTTTATTTCCAGTATCCATTTGTGTGGTATGCTTTGATCGTAGGCGTGCTTATTGCACTTTGCTCCTCTCTTCTGGGGGTAACGCTGGTGCTGAAGCGATTTTCCTTTATTGGGGACGGACTGTCCCATGTGGCATTCGGAGCTATGGCCATTGCATCGGTGCTGAATTTCAGCAACAATATGCTGTTTGTCATGCCGGTAACTGTGATCTGTGCGGTGCTGCTTCTTCGTACAGGACAGAGTACAAAGATCAAAGGAGATGCGGCAATTGCTATGATTTCGGTTGGAGCCCTGGCAGTTGGCTATCTGCTGATGAATGTTTTTTCCACAGGCGCTAATATTTCCGGAGATGTGTGCAGCAGCCTGTTTGGTTCTACGTCAATCCTGACCCTGACCACATCTGAGGTGTGGCTGTGTGTAGTGGTGTCTGTTATTGTTGTGGCACTGTTTACAGTATTTTATCATAAGATATTTGCGGTTACCTTTGATGAAAATTTTGCAAAAGCTACTGGAACCAGGACAGATATGTACAATCTTCTGATTGCGGTGATCACAGCAGTGATCATTGTACTGGCTATGAATCTGGTGGGGTCCCTGTTGATCTCAGCTTTGATTATTTTCCCGGCACTGTCGGCAATGAGGATCTATAAACGATTCAGCGCAGTAATTATCTGTTCGGCGATTTTATCTGTGTTGTGTGCATTTCTTGGAATTATTGTTTCCATCCTGGGCGGAACGCCGGTAGGGTCTACTATTGTGGCTGTAGATATTGTGGCGTTTCTGGTGACATGCCTGGTTGGGAAGCTTTTAGAGAGATAGAATATGGCATAGAGCGGTAGAGTGTGTCTGAAAAATCAGACAAGTTAATATGGCAGTTACTTAATATTCGATGTACAGGGCGTTCTTGTAAGTGGTTCAGCTTGCAGGGGACGCCTTTTTTATGTAATAGGAAATTCTGTTGGAATTGCCTATTACATGAAAAAACCTACTGGATAGGAACGCGTTACGTCGGAAAGGGTAGCTGTCGCTCGGGGTGACCTGTCGCAGGCGGAGAATCCTGCAAGCTGGATTCTTTTTATATAAGCAATGAGAAAAATACTAACCAGAGTATAGTGCTTTTTCCTGGGTAAATTTCTTATAATATAGTTACAGCAGAATGATACAGTTGTAGAAAAAATTTCTGGTTACTGTTTTGTATCTGGCTGCAAAGTTAAAACTATATTTTTCAGAAAAATTATATGATTCAGGGAGGGTGCTTATGAAAAGAAGAATAATTGCTGCAGTATTTACCGGAATGTTAACCGTCGCATTGTTTCCTGCTATTGCCCATGCAGAAATCGAAAATCCGGAGGACTATATGGGCATCTGGTATGCCAATTATGTAATATATTCTGACGAAAGCAGCGAACGTCACAATGTAGCGGAATATTTGAACCAATACTTGGAAATGAGGCTGATGGAAGACGGAAGTGCTTACATGGAAATGTCCTACAATAGTGAGGAGCCAGACTCGGCAGAAATTCTGAAGGTCTCATGGAAACTGGAGGATGGGAAAATACTTGTTTCCCTGGAGGAAGGAGACATTTATCTTGATACGGTAGACGGAGAGTTTGTGGGGAGCTTAGATGAGGATACCCAGGTGATTTTTGGACGTGAACTGGTGCAGACAGGAGAAGCTCAGAGCCTGGATAATCTGGACGATCTGGAAGATAGTGAAAAGGCTAAGATTCCAAAGGAGAATCCCTATATTTATCATCCGGAAACAGACAATCCGGAGGAAATCATTGCCCGCTATCTTGGGGCTGCGAATTTAGAAAAAGGTTATGAAGTTTCCGTGGATGAAGACAATGGAACCTTTACAGCTCATTGGGCAGGAGATGAATATTATGATCCCAGGGACTACGTTGGAAGCTACAGAATAACGGATGATAACTATATCAATATTTGCTGGAGAGAGGCCACCAGTGAGTATGGCGATAAATGCTATGGTGCGGTTCTGGTAGACCGCTGGAACCAGTTTACGATAAATGAGGATCTTGGAAATCTGGCCGAAGTTATGACTGCCATGGCAAATGACATAAACAGCGGACGTGTTTTCACAGCTTACAGGACAGAAATCACAGAAGGCTCTGAAAACCAGGGTGCTGTGAAATTTATAGATGAGGATTACGAGGTTTCCTATAGCTACCAGATCATTCCAGGTGCAGATCCTATGGTGACACTTACCAGGTATGATTCGGAATATGATTATAAACAGGTGTATACAAATTATCAGCTGAGGGAAATGCTGTAGGAAAATAGAAAAATTGGAAAATGTGAAATTAGCACTCACCTCTTGATAATGAAAGTCGATTTTTGTCCTGGCTTGTGTATCCTAGAAGTGCCTGTTTTACAGGCTTTCCGGGGCATCAGTCATTTTGTCTGGTATTGTAAAGCAGTGTCAGATTTGTCGTAAATGTCGTAAATTTGTGGTCAAAAAATGATGAGAAATGGAGAGTGCTAATAAAATGAACGCAGGCAGCCAGAGAACGGGAAGAAGTGATCCTGAAACAGTTGGAAGAAAAAGAACCATTACCGGATAAAGAGAAAAATCAGATTGCCTGGGTAAGAGCTGCTAATCAGCACAGAGCGATTGCGGAAGAGATTATTCTCAAGGAATTGATTTATGTATAAATGTTGCCAGTAAACAATCTAGCAGATAATTAATGAAAATAGAATATTGTGAGCGAAGTAAGGCGTGAGTCATAGAAATGTGGCTTGCGTCTTTTTCTTTGCCTGAAAGGAAGTGATAAGTT